>Ga0315279_10000258_pt1 | contig 113806 bp, 106 predicted proteins | sample YL17G06_20_MG_FD_203694 | JGI IMG/M metagenome (GOLD analysis project Ga0315279, IMG submission 203694) | Sediment microbial communities from Yellowstone Lake, YNP, Wyoming, USA - YL17G06_20 | ecosystem: Environmental > Aquatic > Freshwater > Lake > Sediment | place: USA: Wyoming | collected... | reverse complement strand
CCGCGAATATGGTCGTTGTGCTCGTGACTGTTGATAACATGTGTGATCTTATTGGAGGTCAGTTGTTCAGCAACCTTCAGAAGATCTCTGGCTGCTTCAGGAGAGATGAACGTGTCGAAGAGAATGGTTCTGTCGCCAATGTCGATGATACCAGCATTACAGCTTGCATATCCCTGCTCAGATGCAACTGCGGCATAAACATCATCCGCCAATCTTTCAATCTGAAAATGTTTCGACTCTGGCAGTCGAGGTGGCACTATTAGACTCTCCATTCCATTCTCTTATGTTGAACAAATAAAAGAATTGCGCACGCTATACGCCGTTTTAGTTTGTATAGTTTGGTGCGTTTATCTCAATTTGAACTCGTCGTCGTTCGTTAAAAAGTGTGTGTGTTTGGGATAAAACTTTACCACCACCACAAACGACGGCGACCACGACGGACGAGGGCTAATGGTAGGTGACTGATCACACCTATCCATATCTTTCAATGTGCTGTGTACCTACTTGGAAAACAAGAAAAAGGTAGGTATAGGTACACGCAGAATAATACAGTACGAGGAGTAATATTTAGAACAAAACTTACCTTTCATAATGAACCCAGCGCGCGCGTGCAAGGGGAGATATCTCCCGCAAATGGAAATCTGATTTCTGTTTTCCGCTTTCTCCAAGAATAGATAGGTCAAACTGGCTTAAGACCGTGATAGAGTATTGTTCTAGCTACTTGTTTCATCAAGATTTTTCTTGAAGTATGCTTTTTCAACTGTTCTTGCATCAAGGTCGTATCTATTTGCTATTTTTCTCAATTCTGCAAGGAGTTTTAGATAACACCCAGTCCCAATGAATATTGTAGAAGGCTCATCTCCAAAGAATTCTCTCCAAACATGAATATCATGGACCCCATAGTTCTTAGGGTCATAGAACGTGAGTATTGTGCTTGCTAGAGCTGGACCAACACCACGAAGACTATCGAGGCTTCTTATTCTATCTGAATCATCATTCATAGCGAAAACTTGACTGCAAGTTTGCGGAACTATTTCATTTGTATTCTTTCTTGCTAATTCTGTCACTCTCTTGAGTCTAGGTGGCACTTCCTTGAATTTCCAAAAAACTACTTGAAGCAAATCGCTTTTTGCTACTGTTTTTGTTTTTCGAAACTTGTCACCTAACCTTTTTTCTTCTTGTGTCCACCATGGATGGTCTTTATCATATCTTCTATTCCAGTTCAAGATTTCTTCTTTGTTAAGCATTCTAGTCCTCTTTTCAGTTGCTCAGTCGGTAATGTTCGTCTTCACGCTATAAGTTTTCCGCAAAACCAAAGACTGGCTTAAGAAGAGTGATAGAAGTGTATTCTATGAGGTGTAATTAGGTTTTCTCTTCCTTAATTCTTCCTGTTGCTTGCGTTCCTCTTCTTCCTTAGTTCTTGCGTATTCTCTCGCCTTCTCAAAAATACCGTTAAGCGTGCTGTCAAGTTCGGTTGAATATCGCTCAAGGGTTTCGATGTATAAGTTCATGTCTTGAAACAAAGATGCTGTTGTAATAATGACCATATTAACGTTCGAATTCCAAGTATTCAAATAAGCAATCAATAACAGAGCGTTGGTCTTCGGTTGTCCATCTGGCATTTTCAGCGTAGCTTCCAAAGCTGATTTCAAATCCTGAACAGATGATGAAGACATTCCTAACGATAGCATAGCGAACATTCTTTGGCTTTCGATTAATTTCGCCTTCAATTTCACCAACATTTCTTTGAGAACTTTTTTCTCGATAGAATCAGACATTAATGCCCCTCATTATTCAATTTCTTTGAGTATAGCTATAACTCTTCTGCAAATGTGCATGTATCAAAGTGGTTTTACTAGAAGAATGATGTAGTCGTCATAAACCTCAGACACGACAACTTCGATACCCAGAACATCGTATGTCTTTCCTGCCGTTGCTGGAAGAGTTTTCTCGATTCCTTGCACGTCAATTTCTATAGGCTTTTGTGGATCGTAGGTGCCCCACCACTTGTAGAGGAAAGTGTAGGTGTAATTACTCAGCGTAGCATGTGCTGAACTATCACTAAAGACTTGGACTCGTGTATATTCAGACTGTCTTGTTTGCCCCATCCACAAAATTCCAATTACTGCTCCCATACCGATTATTCCCATAAGCAACACAATTGCGAGAACTTTCCAAGGATTTGACTTCTTGACTTGCGGCGGTGGTGGTTGAACCACTTCTTTCCCCAATCAATAAGGTGTTCAACTTGGTATTAAAACTTGTTTTTCCTATTCTTGTCCGCAGTTCGGACATTTGTCTAATTCACAATCGTATTTTGTTCCACATTTAGAGCAAGTATTTAGCCTTTTTATTTCCACTTTTGGCATCTCTACTGTGTAACTGTAGCCAGAAACATCGTTCTTTCTGGGTATTAGTGAACCAAGAAAACAAAGGAAAAGAAGAAAGGAGAATATGAAGAAGGGAATGGATGTCCATCTTATGAATGGGTCAGAAACAAGAACGATTGCGACAAAGAAAAACATCAAGGAAATTGAACCGAATGCCAAAGGAAGAGGTATCTGTGACGACCTTGCTTTGCCGATAGGTGTTCTTCCAATGCCTTTTCTTCTGCTATCTAATTCATCAAGCCGAATGTGGTCTAGACATGCATGGTCTGCATTTTCTCCGAATATCTTTTTCGCTTCCAATGGTGTGATCTTTGGGTCATGTCTATACTTCCTATGGTTCGGACCTAAAATCGTGCTCGGTTCATCCATCCACGTATGCAATTCTGAAAATGTTTTGCCATATCTTCTGAGACTGTCTTCACAATGCTCTTGGTGATTCGGCATGGCTATGCGATTATCAGTGTGAGGTTCTTAGGATATTTCCCTTTCTAAGTTGGTCTGGTCTTTGCGGTCTAGCCATTCTCACCCTCTTCTGCCCTGCTTCTTGAGTAGCTACTTTCTTTCTTTAACACTATAATATAGCGTCAAGAGTAGCCTCTCTGAATATAGCGTCTTGAATTGCTTTCTTTCTTTGTGGTTACGTCCACCCGAAGCCAAACAGCCTAATAGCGCGCGCGTCATTCTTTGGATTCGTCTTTCTAGGTCTTCTTTGAAGAATTTGGCAAACGACCGCCAGATGTCCTCCATTCTAGTTCGACTACTCAGTATTGGTGATAAGCTCCAAAAACTTTTCGTGTCTCTCAGGCGCGCGCTGGACAGCATATTTTAAAAACAGTGAAAAGAGATAGTTGTACACCTGCATGTGCAATAATGAGGGGAACAGGAACTGAGAATCTATATTACGCACTGTTCTGCAAAAAAGGACAACTCACTTTGTGACACAGGTAAAAAGGTGACACCTGAACAATTATATTCGGCAACACCCACGCAACGGTTCATGATTGAATGTAAAAAGAAGGGCGTTATGTGGGCCATTTTCTCCGACAAACACGGCGTATGGTTTCCCGAAGAAAGACATGAATGGTATGATAAGGACCCCGATACCGTCTCTGAAAAAGAATTCACACAATTAGTCAAGAATTTCGAAGGAAGACTCGCCAATTTCGATGACATTTGGTTCTATTACAATCCAAGTCGTTTTCATCCATTATACGAAAGGCTCCTAAAAGAAGCCAGAGTAAAAGGCAAACTGACCCTCTTCACTCGCAAGAAGCAGATCACATAGAGTGATAGTCATGTCCGAACGATGCAAATGGCTTCACGAGCAACTCGAACAGCTACCGTCCATAAGATATCCATTCAACCTCGACGAGCTACCTGAAAACGGCATCTATTTCTTCTATGAGCAAGGCGAGTTTTGGGGGCACGGAGGAAGTAAACCCCGAATAGTCCGAGTAGGCACCAGCAAAGATGGTAACTTCAGAAAGCGCATATCAGAACATTATCTATTTGACGAATCAAAAATGAACTTCGATTCCACCAAACCTGCACCCCGAGAAAGAAGCATATTCAGAAAAAACATCGGCCGAGCACTACTCAACCAAAGACATGATGATTACCTGAAAATCTGGGAAATAGATTTTACCTCACACAAATCAAGAATAGAAAACACCCACCTACGGGATGTAGAGAAAGAAAAGAAGCTGGAAAGCGAAATAACAAAACTGCTGCGAGAACATTTCTCCTTCAAATCCATTGAACTGAGCGGCCAAGCTCAACGCATGGGTAAAACAGGCCTGGAAGGCGCGCTAATCGGCACTCTTGCACGATGTCCACTCTGTCAGGCTTCAAGTAAGTGGCTTGGAAGATACTCACCCAAGACCGAAATCAACGGTGGCAAACTATGGCTAGTACAGCACCTAAAGGCTAATCCAATCCGCGACCACGACGAGACAATAATACTTAATGCGATAAAAGCGAGCAAAACTTCACGAGTCGAATAAGCTCAGGATCAACTCTACAAGAACTTGTCTGACTCTAACTTCAAGGAGCCACTATACGCCAGATTCTTATTATTACGTACGTTAGCACGTGCTAATCTATTCTTGTCATTTTGAGGTCACATAGCATGCGCGTCTGTTCGAAGCGATTTAAGTCTAATGTTTAATCTCCAAACAAAAAAAAGCGCGCGCGCTGAAAAGAAGGATGAGTTTTCTATAAAAAACGGCTAGGTTTTCATTGTGAGGAGAAGGGAGAATGAAAGGAGCAATAAACCTTAAGTTTCGCCCGAATGCTAGTTGATAAATATGTACGCCCCTAAGGTGGAGAAAAACCAAGCCACAATACTAGAGTATCTTTATAGAATCAACAAGGAAGTAAGTGGTGAGGACATACGTATAGCGACAGGTCTAGAACCTGAACACATCAGTGACGCCATTATACTTCTGAGAGACTCTGGGCTTGTCCAGATATTCGCCGCGTTGGGGACTCTACCATATCGGTTTCAATCGGTGAAGATTACGGCTCAAGGTCAACTCTTCGTTGAGAAAAAAAAGTCCGAAACAGAGTCAAAGTACACTCTAAGTGCGAAAAGCGATTCATATCCTAAGAAGCTTGACGAACTGCAAGATGCGATCGGGCAGACAAACAACCAACTAAGAGACTTGAGTAACAAAATTGACCGTCTGACTTCAACAATCGAAGACGCGAGTTACTTGCGTCCCAAATTCCTTGAAAGCTCTCCCGCCCAAAGGACATTTGGAAAGCAGGTCGAAGGAATTCTTACTAGCGTTTTGCAAAGCAGCGCGAAAGTGGAGATTTGCATAATGGGCTATTTTGACCACGAAAGTCTAGACAAAATGAAAGAGATCTTAGCACGGGGAGGAAAAGTGAAGATAGTCCACCCTGAACTAAGCGGTAGTAAACAAGACCAAGGAAATCTCGATGCTTTGAAACGCATTGAGGAAAATGGCGGTGAGGTAAGAATCCACCCGATGCTCCACGCTCGGATATTTTACCTCGGCAGAGACGGACAACCTTGGGGAGCCATAGTTGGGTCGGGTGATATCAAGAGTGATTGCTTGGGTGGTAGACGCTTTGACGCTGGTATTTGGTCGAATTATCCTGACATCATCAAGTCAGTAGTAGATTTCTTTAACAGAGTTTGGGACGACAAAGGAGCTAAGAAGCTGAGCGAAACAAAATAGCAATTCTCGAAAACGTTAAGCTCAATATCTACACTTTACTTTCAAGCCCTTTGTTACTAAGCTTTTCATAGTAGAGCGCGCGCCTAAGCTTTACCCCCAAATCCCAAATGTGCAAATATGTTCGCAATTAGCGCGCGCACCTGATCCTTTCAGGCGGAGACCAAGACTTACCTGTTCTGGACAAGGCCGAAAAGAAACGGGGAATAGTGGATAGAAAGGGTTTTGTGTACTACTGTTTCGGAGCTTTGCTCTTGCGGCGTAACGCAACGGCGGCGACTACGATGACGAGAACAGCCACGATGGCTATGATCAACAGTCCGCCCAGTCCGCCAAGGCTCCAAACGTTCCCTGGAGCCGTCACAGCCGCGTACACCGTTAAAGTCGGATCATGTACCACTCGGTAGCCGCTGTACGTTGGATAGGCTACGATGTAAAGATAATTCGCCTTTGTCACGTTCGTCAGAGTCGCCAAAGCCTGCAGATACAAACCCGGAAACATGTTGTAAACCGCCAACGGCAGAAACTTCAGCAAACCAAACTGCAACTGGAACAAGTCTTCATTCCGGCCGAAACCGCCAAGACGAGCCGTCCGCTGCGTAGCATTGTACGTCACAGACTGCTGCTCCGAACTGTCCTGCGTGTAATTGAACAGCTGATAAGTCTGCTTTGCACCGAAGTTGGCTGAAGCCACTCTCACTCCGTCGTCAGTCACTGTGTCTACGCTCGTGTTGCCCACATCAACGTCCGAGTCAGTCACGTTTTGTCCGTTTGCCGTCCTGCTCAACGTCTGATGATCAGCTGTTATCGATGTCTGATAGTCTATGATGCTCATCTTGATGCCGTACGTGTCCAAGAACTGGTAAATCGTGGTCGGACCGAGATATGTAAACCCCAATGGTCCATACGTGCCCGTGGCGTTGTAGCGCAACCAAACGAGTGGTAGCGGGTGCCAGAAAAGCTCCCTCATCCTGCCGATAACATGGTTTTCGGTCACGGTCGTCGTATTCGTAGTCGGATCGATGTCTAGCCTGTACGTGAACGTGAGCTCATCGTAAACGGTTATGGCTGCCACGTAGTTTTCGCGGTGCGGGTTGCCCTCGTCAATGTAGGTTTGCCACCAGAACGCCGTCAAGTTCGTGTACCGCATGCCCCACGTCCAGGTTAAGCCGTTGTTGCTGCTCTTTAGGGCAATGTGCTCGGTGCGGCTGTTGAAGACGGGCAAGATGATGCCGAGGTCACTGAGACTCAGTCCCATGCTGAAGCTTGACCACAAATAGTCGTTTCGGTCAGGCGAGTTCGGAAACAGCGACGCGCTTGAATCGTTGAAGGCTAACAGCATGAGGAACGTGTTGCCGAGTATGACATCCCGCGACTGATTATCCGTTCTGTAGTGCATGATGAAGCTCTGCAGGGGCACCGTGAACGTTAATGCTCCGCCGAAAGTAATGTTATCCAAGCCGGCGAACAACAGTTTGAGCCCGCTAGTGTTTACGTAGGTCATGTAGAGCCAAGCGTGCCACGCGTCAGGCGGCGCCGTCACGTTGCGGGCAACGGCGTACTCACGCACATAATCAAAGAAGTCAACCGTCTTTGCAAAACTCGTTTGTGTGAAGTCACTTGTCGTCAGCGAGTCAGCATATGATACAGGTACGATGACTGCTATGAAAGCAATAGTTACTAATATCACAGTTAGCCAACATTTGGTTTTCATAACTTCACCATCATGCAACTGACGCTATATATGTCTTACAGCTGACCTGCAAAACAAAAATACACGTCGACGCACTCGCAAGCACAAGAATGAGTCAGAATCATCTCTACAGACAGTTCCAACCCAAAGCGTCAAACTCGGTTTGAGCTTGGCCACCGCTTACGTGGGGATAAAACCTTACTTCAAGCAACCAAGACACATAGAAGATCGTTACCTAGTCGGAAGTTATATTGAATTCTTCTCCTTCCTTCAGTACTACTACCTTGATTTTAGACTTAGCTTCGACTTTTTCTTGAAACTCTTGCGGGTTTGTGTCCCAGCGATGCATTGGTATGACAAACCTGGGATTGATAGCAATAGCGGCTTCAGCAGCTTCAACATTGTCCATGGTGTACTTGTCCCCAGTAGGAAGAAGAGCTACGTCCACATGTCCAAGCTCTTTCATCTCTGGTATGAGATCTGTGTCGCCAGCATGATATATCGTCTGTCCCTCAACCGTTATGAGGTAGCCTACTCCGTATCCTTTGGGGTGCCAAGGTTTCCCTGGAGATCTGAAACGTTTGTAGTTATAGGCTTCCACGGCTTTGATTTTGATGTTTCCGACTGTTGCTTCTTCATTTGGTCTCAGTGTCTTGACGGTTCCACCTATTTTGGAAACAGACTGTTTGGGGGCGAACACTGTCGTGTCTCTTTTACGAACTTTGTTAATCTTTTCCGCACTAAGATGGTCAGCATGACCGTGAGTGACCAGTATGATGTCGGCCTTTTCAGAGGTTTCAGTGACTTTCCCATACTTTTTCAAGTCAACGTAGATGACCTTTCCCTTGGCCTTAATTTGAAAGCCGGCATGACCCAATGATTTTATTGTAGTTGCCATTCTGATCATCCTTGATGTAGTCGAACGGGGTTTTATGATTTGCTAAAGAATCTTCGACCGATTTAGTTTATCTTTCATTGGATCAGACTTCACCAGGTGAAAATGAACTTAGCCATAGACAAGAGGGCTATTTCTTGTTTCTAGCTAGGATCCAGTAATGTCTCTCTTTTCCTCTCTCAAGGATTTTGTCAAATATCACTTCAAAACCAGCATCGTTGACTAGTTGCAATGACTTCTCGGGACTGTATTGGCTCCAGAACAATCTGATGCCGTAATACTCCTCAGTCGATTCCCAATCGTCTGGACCCATGCATGCAAGCATTATTTAATCGGGTCTCAGTATTCTATTGAAGCTCTTAAACAATAGGGAATGCTTCTCTCGTGGAACGTGAATAATGGAATAGAAGGCTGTTAGACCGTCAAAAGAGTTGTCTGCAAAGTCCATTTTGATCATATCCTTCCTGACGAACGTAGCCTGCGGCACATTCTTTCTTGCTAGTTTCAGCATTTTCTCTGAAAAATCTATCCCTACGACTTCAAATCCAGCCTCTACCAAGAACTTCGCCACAGGGATTCCCGTACCACAACCAACATCGAGTACCTTGCCATTCTTCGGCAGAAAACCTGCGAATTCCACCAGTTCTTTTGAATGGTCAAATGCGTGTCTGTCAATTTGATATTCTTCAGCTATTTTGTCATATCCTTTCTTGACCAAACGTTCCCTTTCATTCATTTCTCAAACCACTGAAAGGCCTTCTTTTCACGTATGTTTAGCACGCGCGTCTTTCCAAAAGAACAGCAACCAGGACAGGTTGGAACAAAAACGCCGGTGTTCTCTGGACCTACTTCGAGGCAAACAGGTGTTTTCGATGTCATGGTTCTTTCATCTTCTTTCTATAACATACAGATCAGTTATGAACTCATGTTGTTTTTTTGTGTGGAAATCGAACATGTACGGGATGACCATGACCATGGAGTAAACGGCCTTCACTTCTCCACCGTGTTTCTCGATGAACCTTCTGAGAAAGGGGGAAGGGGAGACTTGAACGATGTCATTTCTGTGAGCTTTGAGTTTTCCTGCCACAGCCGTGTTGTCTTGCACGTTCTTGTGAAGTGAGTAGATGGTTCTGCCTGATTCTAGGGCTTTTTCAAGGAAGTTGCGGTCTGCCCCTCGTTTTTGCACTCCGAACGGTGGGTTTTGCAGCACGGTGTCAAACTCACCGCAGACGGCTTCTATATCCGCCGTGACCCATTGCACTCTGTCTCCTAGACCTGCGTTCGCTGAGTTTTCACAGGCAGCTTTCACTGCTGTTTTGTCTATGTCCACACCCACGACTTCTTTTGCACCTAGGAAGGCGGCTCCTAATGCCAGTCTTCCAGTGCCGCAGCCCAGGTCCAGAACGGTTTTGTCCACGATGTCGTCGTATATGTAGGCTGCCATGTACAGCATCTGTGCTGCCACGTTGACCGAAACCGTGTATTGTTCGAGGCTTGGGCTGGGTGTTGGGTGCGGCTTGACGTTTGAGAGCAGCATCTCCAAATCTAGCTTTCTAGCAAGCCTTTTCTGCATAGTTCTTCCCAGGATAACTTGCCGATAACTACCAATGCTTCGTTGACGGTGAGGATTGGCTTTCTGAATCTGGCGGCATCGTCAAGCGATATTCTTGGGCAGGCTGTGTTTACGAAGGCGTCAACCGATGGAAATTCCATGAGTGTTTCAGGCGTGATTTCCTTCGCGGCGAAAAGATTTGTTGTCTTGCCTTCCTTTTCAAGCTTCTCTTTCAGTTGTAACGCTTCTTCGAGTCTTTTCTGTCCGGGTTTGAGCCCAACCAGGACGGCGAAGGTCTTCGCTTTTTTTGCTTCTTGCACCTGTGCCCATCTTTGTTTGAGGATTTTCTCGGCTTCTTTGTTCACAGGGGCGGCTGTGTTGTCGTAGGGATCAGCGATTACTGTCGGCTTCGAGGTTGAAAGGGCTACGCCTATCGCGTGAAACTGTCCGCCGCCGATGAAGAGGAAAGCCTCGACGTCCTTCGCGATGGACACGGCGTTGCTGTAGTCGCATCCGATGACCTGGCCTGGATAACTCAGGCGTCCAGTGTCGCCTATTACGACGATTTTTCCTTGGCGGGTTAGTATCTCTCTGACTTCGTCGAGGGTTTGCACGTGTTGAACTGTTGTCGCTAGGCCTATTCTGCGCCATTTTTCCAGCATCGGCAACGCTTTTTCGACGGCTGAGGAAACGTTCAAGGTTGCTCGAGCTTCAACGTAAATCGTTGGGAACCGCTCGTACTTCACTAGTTTAGAGTGGCCGTAGTGAATTATCAGGTCTACTCCAAGGCTTTCGGCGTCTGCTGTTACCAGGTCACACGCGCCGTAGCAGGGGTCTGCAGAGATTATCGGTAGAACTCCGAGCCTTTCAATGGTCTTCGCTATGCGTGGTGCTTCAGGTTTCAGGCCTTCTGGAAATTGGATTAGAACACGTTTTGCTCCGAGCTTGAGGATTTCCTGTTTAACTCTTTCTTCTTCAAAATCAAACTGTCTCATTCTCTTGCCTTCAGCAAAGGTTGCAGAAACTAAAGTTTGGGTTTAGAAAGAAAAGTGGAATTGCCGAGAGTCTATTCTGTCCATTCCCAGTCTTGTTTTGGTTTTCGGATTGGATGTCCGAGGGCTCTTGCTTCTTGTTCAGCGAGCCGTTCCAGGATTATCTTCTGTTCTACGCTCGCTACTAGCTTCTTTGTGGCTATCACGGCGTCGTTGTTCACTGAGATGCTGTCGATTCCCACTCTGACCAAGAACTCTGCGAAGTCCGGCAGGTTTGACGGGCCTTCGCCACATATGGAAACTGTGGCTCCGTTCTCGTGAGCGACTCTGATGAGGTGCGCAAGTATCCTTTTGACGGCCGGGTCTCTTTCGTCGAAGTATCCCATCAGTCCCAGGCGTTCTGAGTCCCTGTCAATCATGAGTATTCCCTGCGTCATGTCGTTTGAGCCTATGGAGAATCCGTCTGCAAGCTTCGAGAACTCGTCTGCAAGTATGGCGATTGAGGGTGTTTCAGCCATGAACCACACCTTGAAGTCCTTTGATCTCTCCAAGCCTTCTTGACGCATGATTTCAAGCACTGCCTTTGTCTCCCACAGGGTACGCACGACTGGAAGCATGACCCAAACGTTTTTCAGGCCCCATTCTGTTCTGCACTTGACGATGGCTTGGCATTCAAGTCTGAAGGCTTTCTCGTACCATTGGCTTATGTAGCGGCTGCAGCCTCTCCATCCAAGCATCGGGTTGGCTTCTACGATTTCATATTTTTCTCCGCCTTTCAGTTCTCGGTACTCGTTTGTTTTGAAGTCGCTGAAACGCACGACAACCGGGCGTGGCTGTATGCCTCTGGCGACTGTTGCTATTCCCTCTGCGAGTTTGTCAACGAACTTTTGGCTTTGCCCTGTCTCGACAAAGCGCATCGGGTGTTCGCCGATGTAGCTGGCCAGGATGAATTCGATTCGCATCAGTCCTATGCCTTCGAATGGCAGATCTTTGTACTCCTCGACTTTTTCGGGTACTCCCAGGTTCATGTAAATCTTGGTTGCTGTCGTGGGGACCGACTGGAACACGCCCGTTGCAATTGCTGCTGAGCCTGCGACTGCTCCTGCGGCGGATGAGAGTTGTTGTGTCAGCGTTTTCATTATTCCTTCGTAGACGACGCCGCTTCTTGAGTCCACTGTGTACTGTTTGCCGGTTTTCATGAGTTGCGTGGCGTTTTCTGTTCCGACAACGCATGGTATGCCCAGTTCGCGGCTTACGATTGCCGCGTGGCATGTTACTCCGCCCTTGTCGGTGACTATTGCGCCTGCGAGCTTCATGAAGGGTACGTAATCAGGGTTGGTCATGTCTGTGACGAGCACGTCGCCTTTCTGCATGACTTTGGCCGCTTCCTGGGGGTTTGCCACGACTTTCGCCGTGCCAGCTCCGAAGCTTCGTCTGCCAGCAGCGATACCTTTGACAACGACTTTCAGTTCTTCAGGTTTTTTCGCTTCTTCTGTTCCGCCTCCTGCTGGCACTTGTTCTAGTTTCGCAGACCAGACTGTTTCAGGCCTCGACTGCACTATGAATATGTTGCTTGGGTACGGTATGTCCCTGTCTATTGCCCATTCAATGTCTTGGGGTTTTCCGTAGTGCTGTTCGATGCGTTTTGCGAGTTCTGCAAGTTTGTGAATTTCCTCATCGTTTATACACGGCTGCTCCTGCTTTTCTCGTGGCACGTCCGCGTGCACAGTGTTTCCAGTTTTCGGGTCGCGAATGTACTGGACTGTTTTTTTGGCTAGCCGTTTTTCAGTTACCTTTAGCGATTCCTTGTCAACGACGAAGTCGTCCGGCGTGACTGAACCTGACACGACAGCTTCGCCTAAGCCGTAGTTGCCTTCGATGACTATTTGGCTGGTGTCGCCCGTGACGGGGTTCAACGTGAATGTGACGCCTGCGGCTCTGGAATTAACCATTTTTTGAACTCCGACGCTTATGAAGACTTTCTCGTGGGCAAAGCCTTTCTCGTTGCGGTAGAACATGGCGCGTGGTGTGAAGAGACTGGACCAGCACTTCACCGTGTTAGCGATCACCTCGTCGGCGCCTTTGACGTTTAGAAAGGTTTCCTGTTGTCCTGCGAAGGAGGCGTCTGCCAGGTCTTCGGCTGTTGCGCTTGACCTAACGGCGACGAAAACGTCTTTCATCTTGAGTTTTTTGCACAATTCCTCGTAGGCTGATTTTATGGCTTTTTCAATGTCTTTGGGCATGCGTGTTGATTCTATCAGTTTACGGATTTTCTTGGAGGCTATTTCACCTTGCGCAGGATCGTCCGGCGTGGTCATCGTTTCATTTATGATATCGTAGATCCTTGTTGCTATGCCTGTATCTTCGATGAATTTCTTGTAGGAGTAAGCTGTTATTGCGAAGCCAGGTGGAACTGGCAGGCCAGCGCTTGTCATCTCACCCAAGTTGGCGTTCTTGCCTCCAACTGACGGAATGTCTGTTTTCCTTAAGCCTTCAAACCAAATCACTAGATCCTTGCGCATTTCACTCAACCGTCTTCACCTCTTCTGGCGGGATTTTCTCAACTGTCTCCGCCTCTTGTGGCGGGAGCTTCTCAACCACTATTCTACATGGCATCGGAAGCTTGGCACCCCCGCGTTTCAGGGACTCTCTGGCAAGTTCAACTGCGTCAGCGTTAACACGGGCAATGATGATTGTCTGGCCGGGCCGCACTCGAGCAGCAGTTCCGATGGGTGTCCCAAAGGATCTGCGCATGCCCTGTTGAAGTCGGTCTGCGTGTGCCCCAAAAATCATCTTGTTTTCCTTGAGAATGTTGTGAGGGTAGGGGCAGACCTGTAACTGGTAGTTGTTCACGAGTTTTTCCATCAATTGACGATTTGCCGCCACGCGTGCCGCTTCCAGGGCGTTGTGGCGGATTTGAGCGCTTTGCAAAGATACGAGTCTTGCTTCGTACTCGAACTTTGCTTTTGTGTCTCCCATCGTGAATTTTGTAATCTTGGGCGGTGGGAAGCCTCTTATGTATTTCTTCCGGGTGTAAGATTGTCCCTTGACTGGTCTATAATTCTTTGCGTGCATTTTACATCCCTCTGTGAAAGGCGTGACCAAATATTTAAGCATTAACGGGTTAGGTTGAATCGCGCGCTAAATACAATTTCCTGCCTGCTGCCGTCACGTCGTAATCCTTGTATCTTTCAGGGTCAGCGTAACGAGTTTCAGCAGTTAGATGTGACGCATAGGTGTAAACAGCCTCAGCTCTCTCACACGCTTCTTTTGCTTCTGGGTTGATTCTAGCCTGCTCGCGCAGAATTCGCGAGACCCTTATCCTCATGCATATTCCTCATTTTCGTTAGGTTTGGACATGCGTTTCGTTAGGCAACCAACATCTCTATCCGCACGGATGACGTGATTCATTGAGGGTTTTGTCTCTCCAAGCCAGAGTCTCCATCCGAAGCCAGAATGAAACGGACAGAGGGTATCACGGGAGGAAACGTCCGACAACCCCCCCACTCTGCGGCAGATTATCCTCAATGGCATGTCGTAATAGGAAAGATGCTCACGCCAACCTCTTTGCGGGAAATGTTGGATTAGCGCGAGCAGTAAAATGCGGAACACTTAAGCCACTGAGGAGCGATAATCATATCATCACAAATGCAGAAAAAGGAAGATGCCAATGAGTCCGCGAAAAAGAAGCCCGAGAAATGCCAAGAGCAAACGTGGCAGAGGTGTTGAGAACTGCCCAGTTGAGACTGGAAAAGAATACGAAGTGGATATAACCGAAACAAGCCCTCAAGGGGAAGGTATAGCCAGAATCAAGGGTTTCTTAGTTTTCATTGGTAACGCAAAGCCCGGAAACCATTTAAGAATCAAAATCACGGCAACGGGACCTATGAACGCAGAAGCAGAAATAGTCACCAGGACCTAAGCGCTCTTTTCAGTTCGACCGATTTCACACTCGCACGCTCAATTCTCATTACTGGTCATTCCAAAACAAAAAACTTGCTAAATAATGAAACTATCTCAGGATCACGCCGTTGCGCTTTTGATCTTTACCTACACTTCAATCTCCATGCTCGTGGGATTCTTCTTCAGCTTCCTCTTCTTCTTCAATCTCGCCCGCGCGCGCCAGTTGTACCTCTCGGAGTTCATGCAGAAAATCCAGAAGAATAGCGTTCACGTGGAACTCTGGTCGGATGCCTTTGAAACATGTCCCGTGGATGATTCGTGGTTTTCATGAGGCCTCTATGCGTAGGAGCCTCAAGGACTTTGTGGTTAAGACTGAATCCGCGCGCGCTAACAAACATGTTACACTTTCCCGTTCTTTCAACATTGCTCAAAAGTCTTCTATATTCCAAAATTGTTACAAAAAGGTCGTGAAAAGAAATATCTGACCGTTTTCGACAGTCAGTTAGCGCGCGCATCTTCGACTCACTCAGTCGTGTTCAACTTCAAGAAGTCAATTTGCTGGTCATCTTTCTATATCTTTTCGATGGTGCTTGTAATAATCGTGAACGATATGGTCTGCTTCGTTCAGTGTTTTGGCATGATTCAACTTCTTACGGTATCCCTGATCTGAATAAACCTCGACAGGAACGTCAAAATGATGGTGGAATCTGTTGCCGTATGTCTTCGTCTTGCCCCCGACCATAAGAGGCATGTTTTCGATTGCAGTTTTGACTTCTCTCCTTCTATCAGTACTCGCCAACATTTGTTTGGCTTGATAGCTCCCTAATGGAGTTCGGGGTGGTGCGTTTGGGCAATTATGATTCTCAAGAAGCCTGTGAGCTTCACAGAAGTATTTCTTGCAGTAGTTGCACTGGAAAGGAAGCTCGACTTCTGCTCCGCAGACCTCACACCTTCCCACTTTTATTCCTAGAAAAATACTGTTCCCAAAGCGATAAGTAGATTTTGGTGTGCTATTCATCGAGAGAATAAGTTCGTGCGTCGTCGTTTGGGTTTGGGATAAAACTTTACCCCCAAACCCAAACCCAAAAAGACAACTCTTTAGAAATGGTGAGAAAATACCTAGAAAGCTAAAGAGACCTCTTCTTCCGCGCACACTAGACCTCAATGACTGAATGGCATCTAGGACAAATCCTAGGATTTCCTTCTGTCTTAAACTCCAGCCCACAGTTCTTACATCTGCAATTCTTTGCTCTACCATATTTTCTGTATCTTTCACTCATTCTTTTTCCTTCTTTCTTTTTGTTCTAGAAATTGGATGGTTGATTTTCTACTAACAGTCTCTTTAACCTTTTCAAGGTTTGTGTAGTAAGCCCCGAGAAAACCCCGAAAATCAAGTTCCCTAGCAAGCAGACCCCAAAAAAAGGCGGAAAACCCACCATTACCATGCAGAAAAGGCTTATCTGGAAGGGGCAGAGGAGTAACTGATAAAAAATAAAACTTTACCCCAACCAAGAAAAGGTTCAGACTGTGTCTTCCTTCAATTTAATGGCGAGTTCCCTTGCAAAATCTTTTGGCCGCTCGATTTCGCCTTCTTTAAGCGGTCCCTTTTGCCCCAACACAACGGCTTTCAGAACTGGCAACAGTTCGTTCATCTTCTTGTCTCTAAGCTTTTCTGAAATCTTTTCGGCTGCGCTCCATTCTTTCTTCTCAGCACGCGCTCTCTCAATGTTCTCAGGATTTTCAGTATCGAAGGCGGCGAAAGGCTTGTTCACCCATTCCTCACTCTTCACCTTGCCTAAGAAACCTCTGATTGCAAAGCTCATTGTGCCGAATCGGGTTGGAGAACCAAGTACAAGGAAACTATAGTCCTTTCCACTTAGCTTCTTTACGTTCTTCACGTCGAAGAGGTCAACTTCTATTCCAGACTCTTTCAGTGTCTCTGCAATGGTTTCTGCGATTGTCTTGGTGTTTCCGTAAGAGGTGTCATAAACAACTATGCCCTTCATTTTCAAACCCTCCGCTTGAAGATTAGTGTTTTTCTTCTCTTAACACTTGTTCCTCCAACCTGCGGTCCGTCATTGTGTGGGTTTGCGCGCGCGCTAACGCGATTCCAGAGAATAGTCCATGCTGTTTCGTGAAAAGGAGCTTGATTCTTTAAGAACTGTTCTCATAAACAGAGTGTCACAAAACCTCAAAAAAACATGTTGTGTTAATTAGAATTCTTGGAATTCCTAGAAAAAGTGGATTGTGACAGATTGTTACACATAAATTGTTACAAAATGATGGGAAAAACCGTTAGTCCTCGTAGCGAACGCTCGTGGTGTAGTTTTGGAATAGTCGCCTCAAAACCATTACTCTCATATGCATAAAACAACAGTATTGACGTGTCCAAGGATGTCCATCGCTGATCAGAACACTTTCGTGTTTATTTCAGGGAAGAACTGGAAACTGTCGCTAGCGGAGCTCGCTTCATTCTTAGAAGCGAGAAACTGCAAGTTTGAGGTGTGCGAGTCTACAAAAGCGTTCTTTATCGTTAGCATCGACAAGAGTTTGAGTGCCTCAGCCATTGCTGATCTGGGTGGAACCATAAAGATCGGCAGAGTGGCCACAAACGTTGCCACCCAGACGGTGGAAGAAGCTTTTCTTCAAAACGACAAAGAGGCTCAAGCGCAGGTCAAGATGAGTCTATTGTCAAGCGGTATAGTTGATGAAATGCTCGAAACCTCATCTGGGAAATCTGTTTTCGGAGTAAGCGTATACTACACAGACCGGTCTTTCCATCCAGTTTCCAAAACCATGCAACGCTTTCTCGGAAGCTCTCTAAAACAGGAACTGAAAGCTCACGGCAGAAAATCAGGATTCATGGGCTTTCCTAAAAAAAGGCAGCAACCGCAACTGAGCCACATCGAGGTGCTAAGAAAAGGTTTAGTCGAAAGAAAAGCGGAAATACTGTTCTGCATAGGCAAAAAACAAACGGCAATATCCACGACTGTGGCCGTGCATAACCCCTTCGAATTCCAAAAACGCGACATAGGCAGACCAATCCAACGTAAGATCTTTGCCATACCGCCACGTCTGGCAAGAATCATGATAAACCTGGCTTCCTGCACATCTGGAAAATTTCTGCTCGACCCATTCTGTGGAGTCGGCACAATCCTCCAGGAAGCACTCTTGGCCAGAGCAAAAGTAATCGGCATGGACCTGAACCCATGGTGCGTCCAAGCTTCCAGAGAAAACCTCGGCTGGCTCAAAAGAGAATACGCGCTAGAAGAAGCAGAATACACGGTTCTGCAAGGAGACTCACGCAGGCTAACGAACAGGATTCAACAAGAAGTGGACTGCATAGCAACGGAACCCGATCTAGGTCCAGCGCTGCGCCACATTCCTACCACAGCCTACGCGACAAAAATCATTGACACGCTCAAACCTTTGTACCACGATTTTCTAGAAGAGGCACACAAAATACTGAAAAAAGAGGGACGATTGGTGCTCGTAACACCCTACGTCAAAACACGCTCAGGAAAACCAGTTACCATGGACATTGAAGAGAAGGCCATGATCGTCGGTTTCAAACGAGTTTATCCATTTCAAGGAGAGTTCTTTGCCGGAAACAGTATTGCACACGAGAATCTGACCAGAATGGCATTTTTCGTTGATGTGGGAGAAAAACACAAGATCGGACGAGAAATACACATTTTCCAGAAATAGGAAGAGAACGTCAAGCATGCATGTCATTCAGTTTGTTCAGTACGTGAAATATGGTGAGCGTGTGCTATAGCAGACTTTCAACGCCATACACGAAAGTGAATAGACCTGTTTTTGAGTTTAGCGCGCGCGCAAACGGCCCCTACTTCTTACAGGAGACCTATACGATCATTCCGGTTGGATGTGTCTAGCGCGTTACTTGGTTCAGGATTTTATGGGAGTAAACGCTTGTTTTTTAGCCATGTTTTTGCCAGTTCGTCGTAGTTTGGGAAGACTTTCTTCAAGATTGGGATGTACATCTGCATTTCCTCATCCGAGAGATATTGGAACTGGAATTCTCCCATGTAGGGCGAGGGTTGTCCTTCTCTTGTCACAAATTCTACGTGCATGAACGGGTCTCCTCGTTTGATTGTGATGGGTCGACGGTCGTTGCTCAGGTTTACAAGTTCCAAGGCGAGTCTCCCGACGAATCCACTGTGGACTTTTGCAGCGTTCAGGAACGAGAGTCCCATTCTGCCGTACTTGCTCTTTGCGGTTAAGTGGGCAACGTTGTCCGGTAGTGTGAAGACGATTTCGTGGGTAACTAAGTTCTTGTGTTCCAAGTAGTGGAGGGTTGTTTCCTCTCTGACTGTTAGTATGTAGCCGTCGCCGTCGAGCAGGTTGTAGTCGTTCGGGTATACGCACTTGTAATTGTCAATAAGTTCTTTCAGCTTGTCTTTGCCTAGGATACACATGTGCTAAAAACCTCGCTGTTTTCTAGCAGTACTAAACCTTTGAAGTTATATAGTTTTTCACGTCTTCGTGCGGGCGTGAGTAGAGGTTGGCGGAACTACTTGGTTTTTATAGTCAGTGCCATCGTTGCGCCTGTGAGCCAGGCAAACGGGTGAAGTTCTAAGCCTCTGTTGTTTCTGAGTCGGGATAAAGACAAAATTCAGGATTCTGGTGGGGGGTATGCAGCTACGTTTCAAGCGCGTGTTCAAACTTGCTTCTCAACAGTTCTGAAGTTAATTCTCCTTCGATTCGATGTTGGCCAATTATTGCCGCCGGTGTTTTTGTTATTCCTCTCAGACTGGCCTTCAGTCTTCCCTTAAGGGTTGAAACATCGTATATCTCGACCTTGATGTTTTTTCCTTTGCAAAACTCGCCTAAGACTTCCAGCATGTGCAGGTCAGCTTCTGGCAATGAGTTTTCATATTCTGTGACTTGTTTGGACAGGCAATAATGATCAATAACGCCATCTGAGACTGGTGGGGTGGAATACTGTCGTGCGATGGTTCTTTTTCTTCTGACATAAGCCTCAATCTTGTTAACCATGGGGCTTCACCGTTCTATTATGCACCGAAAGGACATTTAAGATTGCTGCACATTCATCTCTAGCATCTTAAGCGCGCGCTTAAATGGAGGAGTAACACATGCGTTGTGAGTACGATGAGAAAGACGCCGTTTACACGTGCGGTGTTTGTGGCAGACTGCTTTGTGCAGAGCATGCGAAGTTTAGAACCGTGTGCCCTTCTCATGTGAAGAAGGCAGAACTGGCGTACACTATTCGTAAGGTAACGAGTAAAGAGGAAAGGTCGATTATTCGAAAGCTTGTTAAGAGATTTTGGGGAGAGGAGGAACAGCTGACTCTTGACAGAAAATTTGTTGTTGCGGAACTGCCGGCTTATGTTGCCAAAGTGGACAATAGCATAATCGGATTTGTTTCGATTGCTGAGACAGGCGATGCCGTCATAGTTGTTGCTCTGGGGGTTTTGCCGCAATATCAACGCTCTGGAGTTGGCAGCAGATTGATTGAGAAAGTTGAAAGTGAAGCGAGAAGGTTGCGAAAAAGAGAAGTGCTTGTTTCAACCTCAAACGATGATCTGCCCGCGTTGGCCTTTTATCAGTCGCTTGGCTTCCAGATTTACGAAGTGAAACCTGATGTTGTGGCCCAAAAACACGGCGCCGTCCTGCGGGGAATAGGCGGACTGCCAGTTAGAGACGAACTTAGACTACAGAAAATACTCAATTGACTTACTCTGATCAGTTAAGACGTGCGCGTGTCAAACACAGATTTGAGTTGACACGATCTCTCGGTTATTAAATCACTCTTCGCGACTGCTGCTAGCAACAGAACCATCCATCAAAGCTTCATTCTTCAGCAAAGACTCTCAAGAAGTCTATTTCCCATGCTTGCAGGTACAGATCTTGTCTGAAAATTTCCCCAGCAAACTCTGTTTTCAACTGTTCTACTACTTTAACGTTCAAGTGCTCAGGTACTTCCCATTGGCTTGAGGAAGTTCCTTGCTGCAAGTTGATGAGACGATCGTCTGCGAAGATATCATAAGAAGTCACAAACAAAGACTTCGTGGGAGTGATTAGATCTTTCAGGTCTTGTTCTGATTTCCCAGGATAACGTCGTTCATATCCATATTGTTTCAACATGCGATAGTACGCCTCGCGAACAGGGTCTTTACGTGCGTTATACAAAGAAAACATGGCATGTCGACTTACTCGGCACACTTCTCTCAGAGTTTTTTTCCATTCACTTATCAAATGAAGAACATGAACGCTAATCGCAACATCAAAAGTCTTGTCTTTGAATGGAATGAACCGGGCGTCTGCAAGAAGCAGGTCTTGCAGGCCTTTTTCTTTCGCCTTGCTCATCATTCTCCTGCTAATGTCAATTCCAACAACTTCAAACCCCGCTTTTTGCAGAGGCTCAGCAAGTCTTCCAGTACCGACGCCGACATCCAAGATTTTCGTGCAATCCTTGAGTTCAAAGGATAACGTCTTGATGAGTCTCTTCATGACTTCATTGGGCAGACTTCTGGTTTTGTCATAGATTTCTGCCACACGATCGAACGATACGCTAAACTCGGGAACCTCCGAATTGCAATTGTCGTCTCATGGCTATAACCACGATCCTGGTTTCACATTATAAACTTACTTTTACAGGGAAAACCGACGACCTTTGCTTCACGAACAACTCGCGCTCAAAGCTTACCTCTTTGCAATCTTCCAGTAGCGGTCGCTAGCTAATGACCTATAAGGAACGCCATACACCTCATATTGCAGAAGCAAATCGAGCTGGTAGCCCGTTTCTCAGTGGTGAAAAGTATGGCTGAGAAGGTTAAGCGTCCATACGTCAGCCAAAACCAACGCAAGATCCTAGAAATCCTAGAGAAATATGAAGAGTTGACAGCGAAAGACATAGCGGAGATTCTGTGGGCGAGGGATATACGCTATAAGACGCCAGAATTCAGTTCAGTTCACCGAAGCCTCACATCTCTCCACGAGAGGGGTCTGGTGAAAAAAGTCGGTGGGCAACTGAAGTGGCGGAAGACTGAAAAGACCTAAATCGATCGTGCGCCCCTTACTCGCCCGGGCTAAACAGGGGACTCGAGATTATCAGGTCTGCTGTAGCTCTGTTGCAAGCAGTTGGGATGTTGTAAAGAACAGCTACCCTGAGAAGGGCCTTAACGTCAACATCGTGAGGGAGAGATTCTAGAGGGTCCCAGAAGAAGATCAGGTAATTCAATTTCTTGTTAGCGATTAAAGCGCCAAGCTCCATGTCGCCACCTTGAGAACCGTCTTTAAGTAGGGTAATGTTTAGGCCAGTTTTCTCTATGATTCGTTTCCCAGTTCCTCCCGTTGCGTAAAGGTTGTGGCGAGCTAATGTTCCCTTGTTGAACTCAACCCATTCCACCAAATCAGTCTTCTTATTATCGTGAGCCACCAAGGCTATCGTTCTTTTCAAACCGAATCCACCTGTTCGAATTGGTATGCTTGTTCGATCGGTCTTAAACCTTTCCTAGCATAGAAAGTGCACGCTAGAAGAATCCTGCACACACTTCTTCCCTAAAGAGTTCTAAGCAGGCGTACTTCTAGGAAAACCTTGCCATCGAAACATAACCTTAATCCAACCTACGTGCTAAATGCAGAGGATTAGTACGGTTACATAGGCTGTAAGCAAGGCGATACTCGTAGATGATTTCGCCTTTTGTCTCTCCCTCGCTTAATTTCGTGAGAAACAAGTCCAACTTAGCCCACTCCTATTCCAGCGCGCGTACACACAAAAATTAATCTCTACCCGATTGCTGATGAGAAAGGAGCATCCGACTACCTGAAGGTGAGAAAGGCCGATGCGTGAAATTGAACTGGCAAGCTGGGAGGATTTCCCCAGACGAGTCGACAACATAGTCAGGAGCTTGGAAATTATATATTCTGTTAAGCTGCATGTTGATTTTGAGGAGATTTCCGTTGAACGCCTCTACCCAACAGAAGACTTTCTAGAAAATGACAAGCTTGCCCTTGTCTTCGTGAAGACTGTCAAGGAAAACTACAACGTGCCCATAATAGTTGTCAAACACAATGATGACTTTTTTATTCTGGACGGCCATCACCGTTCGTTCATCTACAAGAAACTCATGATTAGAACAATAAAGGCCTATGTTTTGCAGTTCCCAAAAGGCGCAAGTTATAGAGACGTTCCGAAAATTCCTCTTGAAGGGCTTCGCATCAAAGACATAAGCGCCATAGAAGATCCGATTTTGAAAGCTTGGCAACGCATACTTTTCGTCGTTGAACATTATGAAGCCATATACAATGTCCCGTTCTGTCTACGGAAAGAGCTGGTCAACTTGGAAGACCTTGTTCCAACTCAGTCTGCTGTGGGAAGGGCACAGATTGATTCGATAAAGGAGTTACTAGTGCCAATAGTCTGTGTTCATCATGGACAAAAGTACTACATTTTAGATGGGCACGCCAGATCCATTCGGGCTAAGCAGCTAGGGCTAGACTCAATAGAGACGATGACCCTAGTGCCAACAACAACGATAAATTATGGGATCGTCAAAACGGCTGAGGAGATGCATCTGCGATCTCTTAAAGACATCCAGGTCATGGAATAAAACTGTACACATAAAACATTAATGCTGTACTGCTTCACTAGAACAACTTCGCATTGTTGCGTGTAGCTCAGTGCTTCCCCAAGGCTTTCTGCCACAATCAAAGAATTTTTGATGCCATTTCCCCTATCTTCTTGAGGAAAGTTTCGTCTTCCTTTGTAAACGGCGAAAGCGCATGAGAGTCTATGTCGAGTTCACCAACGACTTCTTCGTTCTTGAAAATGGGTACAACGATTTCAGATTTCACGTTCGCACTGCATGAGAGGTAGTTCGTCTCCTTCGAAACATCCTGCACAAGGAAGGTCTTTCTACGCTCTACAGCCTGACCACATATGCCTCTTCCAAAAGGTATTCTAGCATGCTCTGTAGGTTCTCCTTCGAAGGGACCGAGCACAAGCTCCTTTTGCCTTTTTCTATCCACAACATAGAAACCTACCCAATTGTAATAGGAGACATTGTCCCTAAGTAGCCTGCAGACGGTTTTGAGTTTCTCATCTCTATCCGCCTTGCTTTTCAGAACCTCACCTATTTTCTTGGCAAGGAAGTCAAATAACTCACTTCTGTCCACCATACAACCACCTTAATGATGACGATAACACTGCTAACCTTTGGGCGTTTATATTATGCTATTTGAGCGTGCCCTTCAGCGTTTCTGCTTCACAAGTTTTATAGTTAAAACCGGCCATACAAAAGACCCAGGTTTGATTGAGCTTCGAAATAGTTAGGTACAGATCAGAATATCAAGATGCAATAGTCGATTTGTGGAGAGAATGCCATTTAATAGCGCCTCAAAACGATCCCGTTGAAGACATTCAGAAGAAGCTTGATTTTCAGCCAGAGTTATTCTTCGTTGCCCTGTTGAATGAAAAAGTGATCGGTTCTGTTATGGTTGGCTATGAAGGTCATAGAGGTTGGCTAAACTACTTGGCCGTTCTGCCTGACTATCAGAAACGAGGATATGGCCGAAAATTGGTAGAAAAAACCATTCATGAATTGAAGAAATTGGGCTGCTTGAAAGTCAATTTGCAGATCCGTAGAAACAACATCTCCGCCGTCGAGTTCTACAAGCGTCTTGAGTTCACGGAAGATGATGTGGTAAGTCTAGGCAAAAGACTGAAATGATCGCAAGTGTGCACTTTGTGCACCGACTTCACGGTACCGTTCCTTGAAACCTCTGGCTTGCGCGCGTTCCTATAATGTCTAATCAATCGGACTGGTCCAAATCGAGGATGCGAATGTATGACAGTCAGAAATCATCTAAAATCTGAAATCTCTGCAAATTGCAAGTCTTTTCAAGAAATCTCTTCAAAAAACATTGTTTTATCTTGTGGTTTGGTGGCGCCGGGAGTGGGACTCGAACCCGCGCGGCCCCGAAGGGCCACAGGCTCTCAAGCGCATGCGCGCCTCAAGGCCTGCGCATTAATCCACTCTGCCCACGGGGTGGCAAGACATGGGTCTAGCCATTATCCCGGCACATTTTCCCGGCACCAGAAGATTAGCTCGTCTACCCCGTCTTAAAATGTTTACCCTAGACAATTCTGATGACTCTTCGGTCTTGAGAGGGTTCGGACGGGCCTGTTGCGAGTTTAGCGCACGCATACAGTTTCTTGTGTTAATACGAGAAAACCTCGCACCTTCTTGATGGAGAATCAAGAATGGCATCGGTCATAGCGTTCGCCTGGTGCAAAGGGAACTCAGAAATAGCGATGTTGCGCTTCTACTCTTCCTCATACTATATTACAGAAAATCAGTCTGTGACATTTTCCTTGCGCTTTGCATGAGTTTCAGCTTCGAAAGCCGCAACACGATCGTCGTTTTCTTCACGTTCGATCTCCTCAAGCGTGGCCTCCATAAGTCTCTTCATTCTGTGCTCTTCAACTCGTTTCATGATTTCCGCACGCGTCAAGTGTCGAGACTGTGAGTGAGTGCCTGAAACGCCGTCGAACCATTCACCTCCTAAGTCCAGCCTTCGCTCCGCATTAAGAACCATTGAATCAGCGTTCTCTCGAACCGTCTTTTCATGATAGTCATCAACGTTCTTAACGCCCACCAGGATTCCTCGCGTATCAAACACTTCAATCGAGCGAAGGCTCCTCTTGGGCCGTATTATGTGGAATGAAGTTTCAAACCCGCATCCGGGACAGTAGAACCGTATGTTTTGGAACTTCTTATCGTGTCTGAGTCTGAAACTTTTTCCCATGCAGTGTGGGCAACCAGACAGTCCACACTGAGCTAATGCTGGGTTGTTGACACTTGCCCATCTTAGGTATATGGCTTCACGTGAAAAATCATGTTCGATGTTCGGGAATTCGACCCAACGATGCTTGCGGCTCCTACCACGCTTATGCACACCCATCAGCACACACACCCAGTTCGAGTACCCATCGATACTGCGACTTCTCCATCTGCTCAAGCAGAGTAACGGCACACACTCCTGCCTGAGAGACTTTAAGATGATTAAGAATATTAACCTTGAGCGCATCCCTCAACGCACGTCTTGGTGTAGTCAACTGGCAAATCGTGCGCACTAAGAACTCCTCAGACTTCGCAACGTTCAGAATGGAACTAAGGATGAAGAGTAGCAGCATCGAAGCCGCAGGCAGCTTCATAGTAGCGCCGGAGGGACAGGAAGGATCGACACCGTTGACGTTTAAACATCTCAAAGGATATATTGACGGGACCTTCAAACAATAACTATTTATTAGAAATCGTGCCCTTAAAAACCGAAACCTGCGGCAAACAGGAAAATGCAGAAAGTAACCTGATGGGGGCCGGTAGTCTAGCTCGGTTAGGACATCTGCTTGACGTGCAGAAGGTCGCCGGTTCAAGTCCGGTCCGGCCCACCAATCAATGATTTTGTCATTGTTTCCGTTGTTATTCGATGAATTGACCTGTGAGAATTGCATTAATAGGTGTTTCAAGTGGTTTTCGAAAGTCTTTGAAAGATTAAAGCCTAATTCACGCGATTTTTCAACTAGTTCTTGATCAACATATAGAACAAGATTGTGTTTGTTTGACATTTGCGTTTGCACCCGGGCGGGTGCGAGGGGAAGTTCTGTGTTATAAGTTTGGTGCTTGATGAATAATGATGCTATTAGGAATAGTGGCGTGATGAGGAACGATGGGAACTCGGACAGTTGGATAGGCACACACTATTTCGCATCTGCAAGATATTTCAGGTGAAATGGTTTTCTAATAGTTGTTGGGTTAATGTCTGCGATAAAGCTTTGACTATCGATCAATAAGTCTGAAAGCTCACTGTTGTGCTTTCTCATGAACTCTGCAAAGTCTGAATAGTTCTTGTGGAATGAAACAAAGATTCCATCCCACCCCATTCCTTGTCCGTCTATTGCTAAGACAACATTTGGTTGTTTCATCATCCACTCTTCCACTTTCTTGAAAGCTGCTGCCCTCACTTCAGGTTTGGCATACTTAATCTTATGTTTTACAAACGTGAACGCAACGAGTTCAAAACCGATTTTCTCCCATTTTGGTATCGCCGTATACCCGTCAATAAAGCTCTTTTCAATGATTATCCTTCTCCTGCTGACAGTAGGCTGAGAAGTTCCCAGAACCTTGGCCAATTCTCTGTCACTCCTGCGGCTATTCTTCATCAGCTCCCACAGAAGTTTATAATCGATAGTCTTCAGTTTAGCCATAATGCATCATTCATATTTCTCTTCTTCCAGTTCTTATGACTTGCGGAAGAATCTTCGATGTAATCCTGCAAGTCCATTATCTTTTGAAAAATTCCTATCATGATTCTTATATAAGAAAAAATCCAAAGATAATTTAACCCTAGAATATCCTCATCGAGTTTGAGCAGACTCGATCATAATTGACATTCAAGTGAGTGCACTTCGTGCACACGACGAGCCAACCTCTTTCCGACCTCTTAGTTCCCTACAGTCTCTCTGTTACGATATCACTATTCAACCACTACTCTCATTTACATATTCATCAATTTAGGTAACACGATTTAGTTTTCTAAATTTCTAACGCGCGCGGAATGTCCTATGTCTGTCTTAGAATCTCTTTTCCCATCAATTCTATCTCTTGAAGAGTAAACTGGATGTTAGATTTTCTTGTCACTATAAAACTCGGCAATTCTCCGATTTTCAATATGGGAAGAGTAGGATTGTTGATGTTCAAATCTGCATTTTGGTTTGCGAAGACAACAATTCCCTCAACCCACATCCTCCGAGATTTGAAAGTCTTCGAAGACTCTATTACTCGTTTAATTCTCATGGAATTCCTCTTTGCTTGTTTGCTGGGGCTACCTAACTCGAAATGAATGAAGCGACTAAAACTTCCGGGTTTTTTACTTGTATATTGCCTAGTCCATTCGTCGCCATAGCAGGCTATCTTGCCACCATAGTTCTTGGTTTCTATTACAAAGATACCATTTGGTCCCAGAACAACGTGGTCAATGTTGCCATAGCCATCAGAAACCATAATGTCATTAATCAGGTAATATTCATCACTCAAAGTAGAAGAGAGAATTTTGCTGACCTTGTTCTCTCCTTCATAACCTTGCCTGTAGCCAGAGTATTTTCGAAAGAAATAGAAAGCAAAGAAAAAGGGGAAGAACAGAAGCAATGCACGTGGGCCCTCATACCTGCCTACGTCGATGTATAAAGGTGAATGTGGAATATCCGATAGTATGATAACCGCGAACACAATTATGCAAAGGGCCATTATAGTCAGGTTCTGAATAGCTTTTCTTTTGAGGTAACTCCCTGACTCTTTCAAGACTTTCATCGTGAAGACAACCTGGCAGATGCACATGGAGAAATTGATGTTCCATGTCCAAGTATTTTATATGTGCGGTATTGTTAGCATAGCAGGTCACAATCTCCTTGTCTCTGAGAAGATGATGATTTCTAAATTTCTAATTTTCTAATCTAGGGAAGAACTAGAATTTCAGGTTTTTTCTCGAATAGAATTTAGAAAATCCCTTGAAATCAAAAACAAGAAAGAGCTGTCTTCAAACAATGAAGCGTCTCTTTGCAACCTCCCCTTAAGCTTCAACGACAGCAATCGCACAGTAGCACAAACACACAATCAACAAACAACAAAACATCAAACACGCAACTTCGATGAAAACATTCTAAAGGGTTCATGGAAAGTGATGGTGTGTTTTCGGTTTTGGTTCGGGTCAGAGCTAGCGCGCGCACAGTGGCGCACACTAGCCCACGCATACGAACATGAGAATAAAAAAAGGTGGGAAATTCCCGACGGTTGATTTAAGGTTCTCTTTTGACTACAAAGGCGATTTTGACAACGGCACGGTATTCCACGATCTTGTTCTTTTCCACTTTTGCCGTGCACCGCTTTACATAAACAGACTTTATGTTCCTAACCGTCTTGGCAGCTTCTGTAATTGCATTCTTTGTGGCGTCTTCCCAGCTTTTTGGTGAGCTACCTATCAACTCGACTACTTTTGCAACTGTCATTTTGTCCAGGCTCCCTAATCTATAACTAGCAATGTTCCTTATTATTTTGTTCCCAGGCAAAAGCGCGCGCGCAAATCGTCACTGTCGATTGATTAAAATAGGTTTTCAGAGAATCAAAACCAAGGTGAGAGGGGGGTGAAAAATCGACAATCATGACAGTAGAACTGGACTTAGATCGAATGGAGAAAATGAAGCAACAAGTCTTGAAAACCATTCAAAGAATCGTAGATGAATATGGAAACGTGTCTATCATAGAATTGGAGTTGGCGTTGATAGAAGGACTTGCAAAAGTGAGAGAAATCGGCATGAAACAAACGCAAGAAGAAGATGAGAGTGTCGTCTAGAAAAAGAGCAGCAATGTTCTATGGGTATTTCAAAACGTGGAAAACCCCATATAGCATAGCATAAGGGAGAATCAGTTAGCACGCGCAACTATAAACTTAAAAGGAAATGCAGACGAACCTAGTTAGCGAAGGTAGAACAGAATGGATTTCGTTGCGTTACTGATTCAGATTGTCGTAGGGGTCATCATTATCGCGCCAATTCTCTGGCTGGCTGGAAGAGCACTCGCTGGGAAAGACAAAGCAAAGTTCACGGACGCAATATGGATAGTGGTTCTTGGAACAGTAATAGGTGCGGTAGTCGGCGCTTTTGTTGGCGGCTTGATAGCGGCACTCATCATGTTTATAGTCTGGCTTGCACTGATTAAACACTTCTTCGACTGCGGATGGTTAAAGGCACTGGCGATAGCTATTATTGCAGTGATAATTTTCATAATCATAGTCGCTGTACTGGCAATAATTGGGTTCGGACTGAAACTCTTGCTATAGCCTCTGACATCGTAATCTTGCGCCCACCCTTTTTTTAACCTGCTGAACAATAGAAAACTACGTTAGGAACGTCGAATGCTCTGCAACTCGATTGATCGAGTGGTGTTATCAGAGCATGCAGCTTGAATTGGGCTGTTCTGCCACGTTGGAAACTCGTAAAAGAATGCTGGTTAAAACGCTACGCTAAGATCTTAATGTTTGCTTTTTCGCAGATCTCTTCGAGCTTTTGCGGTGAGAAGTCTGTGTAATGCCTAGCTAGTACCGATTTTGGCACTCTTCCACAAAAAGCATCGACATACGTAAACCTACAAAGCGAGAATGTCATCCGGTAAATTGTCAATTCCTCCGAATTCTTTGACAGCAATCGACTTGATTCTTTTCTTCAGCTCTGGCTCGATGTGCGTGTATGTCATTTCGCTTTCTCCACCAATACTCTCACAGTTGTCTTCAACTATAATGTCTGGCATAGCTCTCTCTGCAACATCTTTGTATTCTTCACCTTCCACTCGAAAGAGTAGTTGACCCTTTGGAAAATTGTGCTTCTTGAGAACACTTCTTATCCGTCCAATCTCAGCAGGCTTCGTTCGAGACGTCAAATACACTATTTTTGCACCTTGACTTTTCCATAAGTGCAACTTCTTCGCTCCATTCCCCACAGGAATGTAAGTTCCATATTCACGAATTGAGGGTTCTTTGCCCTCGAGAACTTGCTTCACGATGTCCTCTCCTGAAAGACCTTTGGCCCCACTGTGCATAATCAATGTTCCTTCAGTGAACACAAGAATCTTCATAGGTCTATCAGCTATATCTGGTCGAATTAAAAAGTAATGTGCACCGAGTGCACAACGACTGTCTACCTCTTTCTAACCTCTCCGTTGCAGCAATAATGCTTGCTTGTTTGCTCTAGCGAGTTTCATTCATTTTCAACAGATATTCTGCAAGTGCTGAGAAGGTCAGATAGCGCCAGTGACTCTTATCATGCAAGTCGATTATGAAGCTCTTGATATCATCAACTTTCAAATGTGGAAATGTTTTGATGTATTCAGTGAACCGTACATATTCAGAATAGTCCTTGTGAAGAGCAATAGCCACGTTGTCAGCACCGCAGCCCATTCCATTCATGGCAATAATCGTTGGGGACGGATTCTTCTCTTCCAATTCGCGAGAATGCCTCAGTATATCCTCGAAAATCTCTTTTGATGCTGGTTCACTCAATTTGGCAAAGGTTATCGACACTATTTGAAAACCGAGTCTGACATAATCGGGTATCATCGTGTATTCCCTGATCAAGCCTTGTTTCTCAAGTTTCTGAATGAGCCTACTAACTGTAGGCTGGGAAACCCCAATTACCTTGGCTAATTCTCTATCGCTCCTGCGGCTATTCTTAAGGAGTTCAGAAATGAGTTTCAGTTCAACATCCTTCAAAAGCATCCCCTATAGCTTCTTAGGGACGTTTCAATATTTAAACACGGCCCAAAACACGCTAGGCCAACCTCTTTTTCAACCTCCTAGTTCTCTCAAGCCTCTCTGTTACGATATCACTATTCAACCTCAACACTCATTCACACTATCACCAACTCGGGTAACGCATTTAGTTCTTAAATTCCAATTTTCTAAACCAGGAGAAGAAGCAGGGTTTCCAAGATTTTTATTTGATTAGAATTTAGAAATTAGACAATTGCCTTGATTTCGAACAAGTTGTAGATACACAGTGTTTACAGGTCTAGAGCTTATATGCAGCGAGGTACGAAAGAACAATATCCACTCAAGTGATTTGAAAAAAGAATATGGAAACTAGGAGAAAACCAATCTCAGATTAGAGCTGTTGGCTTGATCTAAAATCGACTTCTACTTGGGGGTGCTCTCTTCGAGTAACACTCTCGGCAGTATACAGGTCTGCTGCCATCGGGCTTGAATGGTACTTCACATTCCTTTTTACATTCAGCGCAAACTGCCTTGTGCATCTCTTTTCTCTCATACGTCAACTCTCTCAACTCCTTCATGGTTGCTGTGCAAAAATCACTTCTTACACGCTTCGTTCACCGTTCACATCGCCGCTTATAAACAACATGTCTAGAATCATAAAGTCGAGACCTATAGAAATCAAATTCGCACGCGTTCTACTTTGCCACGATGAGGAATGTGCGAACGAAGGCGATAGGATGAAGTTCTTATTCGTAGAATATGAGGTTTTGTTCCTCCAATCTTTCGTGAAGCTTATGCACGGCATCATAAACGTCCTGTTCTTTCTTCGCTCCGGTGCAAACAAGGTTCCCGCTCGCAAACACCAGTATGACCACTTTGGGCTCGTCCATCCTGTAAATCAAGCCTGGAAACTGCTCCGGCTCATACATGGTTTTTCCAAGCGTGCTCGCTTCTTCTAACTCTATCCTTCCGCCTAAGCTTGCAGAAGCAACCATGTTCACAACCCTCAAGTCCGGCTTGCTGATGATTATTATTCCGCCCTTTTTCAACTCTTTAACAACTGTCATGACGGCCCTGCGGGATTCCTTTTCCGATTTCGCTCCTGTGCACACCATTTTGCCAGAGTTGAAAATCAGCGTCGCCGTCTTCGGTTTCTTAAGCCTAAACACAAGTCCTGGGAACTGTTCCGGACGATACTCTACGCCTGGATAACTCTTCACCACAGCGTTTAAGTCAATTTTCTGGTTTAGAGTGGCAGAAGCAACAACGTTTTGAATGTGTATTAGGGCTTTAGTCTTCGGCATTTGATACCGCTTCTTGTAGTGTAGCGGATGCTTAAATACCCCTTTATGTGCGCGCGCTAGAGCGAGAACATAAGTAACTTGGCTAAGATCTATCAGAGACGTGACTGACTATGTCTTCGTCCTCTGACCGTGTTGTGAAGGACTATTATGATGAGAAAGCTCAGACTTATGATGACTATTCGAAGCAGCTGTATTTCAAAGTGTACGACGCAGCAACATGGAAAATCACTGAGCCTTATGTTCCACGAGACTCAAAGGCATGTGTGCTCGATGCTGCTGGCGGGACCGGAAAATGGAGTGTTCCCATGGCAAAGTGCGGTGCACGCGTCGTGCTAGCAGACCTTTCCGACGGAATGCTGGACGTGGCAAAAGAGAAGATTGCTAAGGAAGGTCTGCAAGACCGCATAGAAACCAGGATGTGCGACCTTCGCAAGCTGGACTTTGGAGACGAATCATTCGACATGGTGTTCTGTGATCATGCCCTATGCTTCATCAAAGAACAAGATACAGTGGTGAGCGAGCTCGTCAGAGTTCTGAAGAAGGGGCATCGTCTGATTATCTCTGGACAGAACCGTTATGTGCTGTCCCTTTCTATTGTTCAGGAAGACCCGTCCCTAGCCTCCAGAATATTGGCGAAAGATTCACCGTTCAACATGCTTGACCGCGTGAAGGTCTATGCACTGTCACCAGACGAGTTTAGACAGCTGCTTGAAGACAACGGCGTCAGGGTGGAGAGAATGTTCGGCAAAGTCTTCACTATGCCCCTCGGTCTGTCTCTTGAGAGACTGCAAGGAGAGACGTTCAGCAAGGCCTTTGTCGACAAACTCTTGAAAATCGAGTACAGCATGCTTGAGAGGTCAGACGCTGTGCCTTTAGCATCACACATTCAGGCAGTCGGATGCAAACGATAGGGCCCAGAATCGTTCGCCCTCATGTTTAACCCGGACCGTTCACCTTAGCGCGCGCCAGAGATTCATGAAAACTTGGAAACGATTTATCGCTTTTCATCTTGTTGGTTTAAATCACCACGCCCATCCGGTGAAGCTCGTCCAACAGGCTTGTCTTCGTCTGTTTGAGTCTCTGCCTCTGTTCCACGTATTCGTCGCCACTTATCTTGCCAGTTCGAAAGTCTTGGTCGAGTTTTTCCAATTGTGCATCTATGTCGGTCAGTCTCGATTTGAGCTGGTCAACGTATGAGACAGCCGCGGTCGGTTCTAACGTTTGAGCAGGCGTCAAAGCCGCTTTTATGGCGCCGTCTTCTATGCGTAGTATTCTGTCTCCTTGCCTGGCAACGTTTGGGTCATGAGTAACCATCACAATGGTCTTGCCTAGTTCTCGGCTTATTTTCACCAAGTAGTCGACCACGATTTTGACGTTTGTAGTGTCTAATTCTCCTGTTGGCTCGTCGGCTAGGATTACTGGGGCGTCGTTGGCCAGAGCCGCAGCCATGGTTATGCGCTGCTGTTCTCCGCCGCTTAATTCGTCGGGTTTATGATCCGCTCTCTGGGTTAGGCCTACTATTTCAAGCAGTTCTTTGACGCGCTCTTTTCGTTTGCTTCTTCCCGCGCCCATGGCTATCATCGGCAGTTCGACGTTTTCAGCAGCGGTCAGCGTGGGAATCAGATTGAGAGTCTGGAAAATGTGTCCCACGGTTTTCCTTCGATAATCAACGAGCTGCGAGGTTGACAGTGCCGTGACTTGTGTGTCACCCACTGCAACAGAGCCTGCGGTTGCCGTGTCTAATCCTCCTATTATGTTTAGCAGCGTGGTCTTTCCGCTTCCGCTTGGTCCTATGATTGAGACCACTTCGCCCTCTTTTACCGACATGCTTAGTCCGCGTAGGGCCTGAACTTCCACTTTGCCCAGATGATACACTTTAATCACGTCTTTGACGATTATTTCTGCACCTTTCAAACTTCTCGCACCGTCCTCTCCAACCTTGAACTGTATCTTTTTGCCATCAGAACGACCGGGATGATGGTTGACGCGAAAACGAGGATGAAAGAAATGAACAGGGTCAAGAGTGCATCAGGCGGAAAGACCATATGCCTGCTCAAGGGAGTGACTGAATAGAAGGCGGCGTTCACAGCGTTGTTTGACGCAACTACTCCGCGCACCACTATGAGCCCCACAATCGTACCTACCAGCACTGCGAATGTCACAACCGCCAGGTTCTCGATGAGAAGCATGACGAGCAACTGTTTGAATGAGAGCCCCCGAATGCTCATAATTGAAGCCTCACGTTTCCTCTCTCTCAAGCTGACCAACGTAACCAGGGCGGTTCCGATTGAAGCCGCCGCCACCATAAAAAGCACGCCTAGGCGCAGAACGTTGAACGAGCCCGTGATGGTAAGGTCGCTCTGTTGATCCGCGAGCTGCTCAGTCACAGAGGACACCGAGCTGACAACGCTGATATCTAATCCGCGAATCTGATCCGCGACAGCCTTACTGTCCGTGCCGCCTTGCAACCTGACGAGTATTTTGGCCGAGGCGGAACGAACTACATTTTCTTTTGTCTGATTATAGAGTCCTTCTGGAACATAAGACCAGTACTGACCTGAAGTTTGTCCCGATTCGATTCCGAAAAACCCTACAACCCTCAACTCTTCCGTCTGCACTGCTCCCGTAGATGAGTCAACAAAAGTCACGGCGACGACATCGTCTACCTTCTTGTTAAGAACGTTGGCCTGGTTAACATCCAGAATGACAGTGTAATCGTTTGAACTCATGGTCTCAAAGGCTTTTTCAACTGGATTGCCGCTGAACATGTCGTCCTCATAATAGGCTGTGGAAAGCCACGTTTTCGGGTTTACCGCCCGGATCTGCATTCCCTGTTCGTTTCCTCCGAGACCGGCCGAACCCGTGAAACTGTATTCTGTAGTTATAGATTGAATGTGCGACACGTTGCTGCTGACGGCACTCACTATCTGCGACGCATTTGCAGGCGAACTCAACGTGAAACTGACGTCCGAGCCAACGGCAAAGCGAGCTTCACGAACAACGAAGTCTTGTTCACTCGCCAGAGTCCCAACTACCTGAAAACTGTACCCAATGATGAAGGCTATCAGAAATGCGACAGCCGCGGCGCGAGCAGGGTTTCTCTGAACACTCTTCGTGGCAAGCTTGCCTAGATCACCCAGAAACCTGGAAGCCTTGGTTATGATTTCTTGGAACTTCAACGATCCGCTTATGAAGATTTTTGTGAAACCCCAGAAGAACAGAAAGGGCCCAACGTAAGTCAGTGCGAAATCGACGAGGACAACCATCTGTAACAGAAGGAAGACGAAAACGTTCGCAGGCGCTCTTACGACCGCCTGAACATTAATGCCTAGAAGAAACACGATAATCTTATAAGAACCGAGAAGGAGTGCAGCCCAAGGCCACAGTCGTCTGTACGGTTTAGCCTCTTCGACCTGCACGTATTCTCTCAAAGCGTCGACTGCGGCCATCTTTGAGGCTCTTCTTGCTGACCGATAAACCGAAAGAAAGGTGATGATGGCGGCGAAAACCATGGTCAAAATGATTGTGTCAGGGCTCAGTACAAGCGCGCCGATGAATTGGCCGCCTGTGGCCGCAGCAAACCATGGAGTAACTGTGAAACTCAACACTATGCCCAGCAAACCTCCAAGTAGCCCTATTAGTGCGGCCTCGACCAGAAACATCCACCAGAGTTGTCGCCTGGAAAACCCTTTGGTCAGTAGGAGACCGATCTCACGGCGCCTTAGGTTGAAAGACACGTCAGAAACTGTTGAGCCGACGTACCAAGCCACAAAAAACACGGGTAACGATGCTATGATGAAGGTAGCACGCATCGCAAACGAGGTACTCTGAAAACTGTCCAGCGGATAGGCCAGATTGTCTTGAGCAGACAGACCAAAAGGTGAGACCTTTTCATTAATCTGCGCTGTAACCGCTGCAAGCTTGTTGGCTGAACCAGGGATGTCCCATGGACTGATGAGGCTCGAGCGGTCAACAAAAACGAGAATTGTGGTGCTGAACGGATTAGAATATTCAGGCGAAGAATCATGCACGAAGTCGAGCAGCTTGGCAAAAGTCTTCTCCCAACTAGTGATCAAAAGATTCTGTGGATAAAACTGGTTAAAAGATGCTACAGAAAGCTCCTGTTCACTGAGATGAACAAAACCGACTACCTTGAGATTGACGGTAAATGATGATGCTTGTAACATGGCAGAATTTTCTTCCCCACCCTCCTGGAATACGTAAGGATCCGCGGTGATGGTTCTCATCGGAATGACGTAATAATTCGCGGTGACATTTATCGGAATGATGTTGCCGACGCGAATCTTTCCAACGTCAGGCGAGTCTGTCCAAACATAAGTTTCATTTTCCCCTAAAGCGGATGTATTGCAGACAAGAGAGTGCTCAGATATCCCGATTAAGTTGGTGGAAGTCGTGAAATTAAGCTCTTCAATAAGATTGTAATCCACATAGGTGGAAATTGCTTCAACTTGGGTTGTGCCCTGCACACTCGAAATTGCGCTAATCGCATCTGACACGTTTTTGGAGGACAACGCGGTATTCGCTGTTGTCGGAAAGCTGTAGTAGCTGTAACCTACGGAAATGTCAACTGGAATTTTATTCAGAGTCTGATTAAGGGCCTGCCACGCAGCCGTATCCGCGCCCACGTTGATGCCCGCGAAAAACGTTGAGGCCAAAACGATGCCTAGCAATAAGGCTATGAACAGTCGCCATGAACGAACCAGTCGCTTAAAAGTGTACGAAAACGACAAGTTTAACCAATAGCAGTTTAACCGATAACCAACTTTAACTTTTTGGTTCAAGCAACTGGTGAATTTTCACTTGGAACATGAAAAATAGACTATTCCAAATCAAAGAAAGGTAGCATTTATCTAAAGGCGTTCAGAGAAACCACGTCAGCAGCTTGCCTTTTAAGTAGACTTGTTACATCAACGCTAAATGTCATCGACACCTTGAGATGTTAGATGATAGCGCGCTAAGCATGTTTACTCTTCAGCAGAATTTGAGCACAACCTCCATTTTGCATGGACTGTCTGTTCAGTTCAGTGCGCGCGTCGGTGTGTCGTTCAGATTATCTGACGTAAGACTCGTTCAGCCAAACTCGCGCCCCATCAGTATCCATGGTTGCCTCGATTCCCATGGGCAACGGCAAGTTAGGCGTGTAATGACCGAAATCCATGCTCGCGATAATCGGAAAATTGTATTCTCCCGTTATGTCCAGAACGAGTTCCTTAGTCTCGCTGGTCATGTCTTTTATTCTGCGGCCCGACTTGCTTGATGAATCAGGCACTTCACCTCTCATCTTGCCGATCAACATGCCTCTTGTTTTATCAAACAACCCTGATTCTCTGAAGTGCACCAGCTTCGCGTCAAGTTCATCTAAAGGTTGCGCTATTGATTCCCAGAAGAAAATTATGTCTTCGTCCAAGTTTGGATAGTAGGGGGTCCCAAGCAGGGGTTCCGCGCTGTTTATGCTGCCGCCGAACAGTTTGCCTCTGGCCTTGCCTTCTCGCCACACTTCCCAATTGGTAAATGCCGGTAACAGCCCCAGTGCCTCAGCGTTCTCGGTGATTCTGAAGAAAAGGCTTGTTTCGTACTTTGCTTCTTTGCTTTTCACGTCAGCCCCAAACCCGAAAACCACGTCTGTCTGATGAAGCCCCGTCAGGCCGGTTTTGGCCAGAAACGCCACGTGGAAGGTTGTGATGTTGCTCATGCCGGAGAAGATTTTGGGATTGTCCCTTATCAGATCGTAATCCAGATGCCGCAATGTGCGAATCGCCACAGACCCGCCTAAGGCGCAGACAATCGCGTCCACCTCTTCATCCGCAAACATATTGTTAATGTCTTCGGCTCGCTCAAGGTCTGTACCGGCCATGTATCCCATGTGCTGAAGCCTGACCGTCTTGCCTTCCTTTACCTTGAAGCCGAACCTTTTCAGGTTGTCAATGCCCTGATTGTACTCCTGCTGAACCGGCAAAACCGGGTGTGAAGGGGCGATCACGCCAATGGTTCCGCCTTCCAAGAGCTTTGGGGGTTTCAACAGCCTCATGCTTCTCAGCTCAATTCAATTCCAGATGACGAATTTCGTACAGATTGGACATATAAGTCTACCCTTGAACACAGGTACCCCTTGGCATGTGCTACCAAAACAGATAAGAACCCGAGTATGAACCAACAATGCGCTAGACGAGAGTGAATTGAGGTGCCATCAGAAATCTCTGATCCCGAAAGATTCGTCGAAATCAGTGGAAACGCTGAGTACTGCGCCGTCAAAAGGTTGCAGGGCGTTGTGAAATTGAAGCTTAGGACACCAAAGAGGCTCTACACTCTGAAAGTTGAGCCTTTGAAGGCTGAGGAAGTCATCAAGAAGCTTCAATGCGAAATCCGAGAAATATAGGTGCAATTTGCAGAAGCTCGCATCTTTTCTTCACTTGAATTCTTTCTTGGCGCGGGCAAAGAATCAAGAGAGCGGAGGCGTGTTCTTATCCAAGAACTCTTGTTGCAGGCCGCCCTCAGATTTGAGAGAGGATCCACAGAAAGGACAGAAGCCGAATTCACCTTCTGGCAGTGCTTTCCCACATTGTGGACATGGCACCGCACTCTTGAATGCAATCTTCGCCAACTGCCCCACGAGTCTAGAGTATAAACGTGCGTAATAGAGATACACAGCGAATCCCACCGCGGCAATCACTAACCCGACAACCCCCAGATTGACAGAGTTTCCCGCAAGCGAACGGGTTGAAAAACCAGCAACCACCACAATGACAGCAACAAGGCAGGTTAGAAGACCGCCTCTCTCATTTCGCTTCGCATCCCTCATCATTTCCTGAAGAAGTGCAATCCTCGCCGCCTCAGACAAATTCAACGCCTTTACCATGGAATAGCGCAATGACCCTGTTTTGCGCAATATGAGAATTGCTGCGCGGACAGTAAATACGTTATGAATCCTCAATAAGAATCCATCCTCAAGTCGGCAGCTATTACACAAAGCATATAGCTGTTGGCAAGCGTCGGAGAAAACGTAATAAGAAGATGTTTTGTCTATCTGCATAGGAAAAACGGTGGGAGTATAAACTGAAGATTTCAGTCGCTGGCAAGGGAGGTGTTGGAAAGACTCTGCTGGCTGCCGGTCTGGCTTTCTCCTTTGTCAGAAGAGGATTGAGTAGTATAGCGATTGATGCTGATCCTTCGCCGAACCTTGCTTTGACACTGGGGTTGTCTTCAGAGGAAGCGCGCAAAATCGTGCCTCTTTCAGAAAACAAGAGCTTGATTGAGTCCAAGACGAGCACGGGGTATTCAGGCATTTTCCGCCTATCCTTCAGCGTGGACGATGTTGTACGCGACTTCTCAGTGAAGACCCCTTTCGGCGTGAACTTGATCGTGATGGGAACAGTGCAGTCGATGGGTTCAGGATGCACCTGCCCAGGAAACGCGCTCATCCGAGCACTGATGCGTCACTTGATAGTGGAAAGGGACGAGGCTGTCATCCTAGACATGGAGGCAGGCTGCGAGCACATGGGCCGAGGAACAGCGCGACAAGTAGATTATATGCTCATAGTGACAGATGCAAACAGCAAATCCTTAGAAGTCGCCAATCACATTCACGCATTAGCCGCAGGCGCTGGAATGAAACAGGTCTTCCTAGTCGGAAACAAGGTGGCGAATGAAAATCAAAAAGCCATCATCGAAAAGTTCGCTCAAGAAAACGGTTTGCAGGTTCTAGACTCCATCCCATTCGACGAAACGGTTGTGGAGGCGGAAATGCGAGGCGAAACTCCGCTCAAGAGCGAGTCTTCGAAAGCATTGGTCGCCATAGAAAAACTCTGCGAGAAACTCGTGGCAAAGAACAACCCATAAATCTGAAAGGATACTCGTGTGTGCATGGGAGAGCAGGAAAGGTTTGAAGACGCTTGTCACTATCGGTCGTGGGGGAACGGGAAAAACAAGTTTTGTTGCTATGATGGCCAAGTACTTCAGCGAGGCTGGAGAAACGCCTTTGTTGCTGGTGGACGCTGACCCTGATCAGAATCTGGGTGAAATGGTCGGGGTAGACCTGAAAGATGTGGGCAAGAAGACAATCTCAGACTTGCTCGTGGAGACCTTTTTGGAAGAGGGCGGAACCACCGTTGGCGTTGCGCCTACTGAGCGGATTGGAAACAAGATTTGGGCCAGGGGCATGTACGAGGGCGACAGCTTTGACTTCATCGCCCTTGGCACAAAATGGGTTGAAGGGTGCTACTGCCTTCCAAATTCAGCTCTGAAAGGAGCACTAGAATCCCTAACAAAGAACTATATATACGTACTCATCGATTCACCAGCGGGCCTAGAGCATCTGAACCGGAGAATCGCGACGAAAGTGAACGATGTCTTCGACGTGATAGACCCTTCCAAGAAGTCTATCGACCACGTTCAAAGGGCCTATCGCGTGGCCAATGAGGTCAAAATAGCCTTCGAAAACTTCTACGTCGTCGGCGGCTACATGCTGCCCGAAAACTTGAGAACCCATGTTGAAAACGCATTGAAGTTCAAATACTTGGGCAAGATAACTCGCGACGAAAAAGTCGAAGAGTTCGTTCTCGAGGGAAGGTCTCTGCTCGACCTCCCTTCAGACTCTCAAGCGTTTGATTCCGTCAAGAAAATACTGAGATCAGCCGGTTACGTCAACCCTTGATCACCATCAGCTTCTGGACTGGGTCACATCTCATTCCATGAGAAAAAGTCAATCGTCAAAGCCGAATCAGGATGATAAAACGGCAGCATTTTCAAGACAAACTTAAAATAATTCTGCGACCACGTTACAACCTCTGAAAATCTCCAGGTTGGTTTCTAGTTGAGCAGAAAAGGCGTTAAAGTAAAGATTGGAGAATTGAAGACTGATATTGGAGTTATCAAGAATCTTGAGCTTTCTGTGGGCAAGGTTGTTGACGAATCATGGGCTGAACCCATGGGACCAACGCCTTTTCCATCTATGACCGCTCTCAGAGAGTGGGACAAGAAGCTTCTTCAACGGTATAAGCCGTTCTACATGCCCTTCTGCGACGTGTGTTGCCTCTGCACGTACGGAAAATGTGACTTGACCGGAAACAAGCGTGGAGCATGTGGAATAAACATGTCTGCGCAGCAGTCGAGAACAGTTCTTCTGGCTTGTTGCATTGGAGCGTCGACACACATCAGTCACGCTCGTCATCTTGTTGAACACCTGATTAAGAAGTTCGGGCGTCGGAAGGCCCTTGACGTGGGCGGCCTGAACGTCAAGGTTGAAGCCCCGATTATACGTCTTGTATGTGGAACGAAGCCTCAGACGTTGGGGGATCTGGAGGAGGTTTTAGATTATGCTGAAACCCAGCTTACTAATTTGCTTGCGGTCACGCACACGGGTCAGGAAGGGAACAGCACCGATTTTGAGTCAAAGGTTCTCCACACCGGTATGATAGACCACGTCGGGATGGAGGTCGCGGACATCGCCCAAGTAGCAGCTTATGGCTTTCCAAAAGCTGACCCAGATTCTCCTCTCGTAGATTTGGGGTTTGGAACGATAAAACCCGAGAAGCCTGCAATCCTTGTCATAGGCCACAATGTCGTTCCTTCAATTGGAATAATTGACTATATGAAAGAGAGTGGAACCGACACCGAAATTGAGGTGTGCGGCCTCTGCTGCACGGCACACGACATCACCCGGTATCATAAAAAAGCGAGAATTGTGGGTCCGATTTCGTGGCAGTTGCGCTTCATACGAAGTGGTGTTCCAGACGTCGTTGTCTTGGATGAGCAGTGCATCCGAACAGACGCTTTGGACGAAGCTCACAGCATCAAGGCGCCCGTCATCGTAGCCTCTGAGAAGAACTGCATGGGGTTGCCAGATCGCACTAACGACGCTGCAGACGAAATTGTTGAAGATCTCGTAAGCGGAAAAACGCCTGGAGTCCTCATTCTTGATCCGGAGAAGGTCGGAGAAGTCGCGGTTAAGACCGCGTTGAAAGTTGCGCCCATGCGTAAGAAGTTCAAGACAATTCCATCGGCTGAAGAAGTTGTCCGAAGGGCGAAAGAGTGCAAACAATGCAGCGACTGTAGAAGGGCCTGTCCACAGGACCTTAACATACCAGAGGCCATAAAGGCCGCTGGCAAGGATAACTTGACGATGCTGGCAGATCTGTACGAATCATGCGTCGGGTGTGGAAGATGCGAGCAGGCGTGCCCGGTCGGCCTGAAAATCCACAGTTTCATCGTGAAGGCAGGAGAAAAGAAGCTGAAAGAGGAAACCTACAAGATACGTGCTGGGAGAGGAGCCATACAGGACGTTGAAATAAGGAATGTTGGAAGCCCTCTTGTGTTCGGTGAAATTCCTGGCGTGGTTGCTTTTGTGGGCTGCGCCAATTACCCCAAGGGCGGGGCAGAAGTTGCTGAAATGGTGACCGAGTTCGCTAACAGACGTTACATAGTTGTAACTTCCGGATGCTCAGCGATGTCTGCTGCTATGTACAAGAATGAAGAGGGCAAGACTCCGTACGAAAACTTCACGGGCGAATTCACCGCAGGCGGCGTTGTCAACGTCGGCTCGTGTGTAGCAAATTCGCACATCGCCGGAGCTGCAATTAAAATTGCCAGCATTTTTGCGAAACGCAATCTGAGAGGCAACTATGAGGAAATTGCTGACTACATACTGAACCGTGTCGGTGCTGTCGGAGTAGCATGGGGAGCCATGTCCCAGAAGGCGGCAGCAATCGCAAGCGGCTTCTGGAGGCTCGGAATACCCGTGGTAGTAGGTCCACACGGAACAAAGTATCGCCGCATGCTGCTCGGAAGAGCTGACCGTGAAGAGGACTGGTACGTTTGTGACGCGCGAACCGGAGAGAAAGTGTACGTCGGGCCTACGCCCGAACATCTGTTCTGCGCCGTTGAGACGAAGGAAGAAGCAATGGTCATGATTGCCAAGCTTTGTATGAGGCCTAATGACACGTCGAAGGGTCGAGCGATAAAGCTGACCCACTACATCGACTTGCACAAGAGACTGTTTGGAACCATGCCTGAAGACATTCCACCGTTCGTCCGCAACGTTACCGACATACCAGTCACGATGAAAGACGAAATCATGAAGATTCTGCAGGACAAGAAGTGGAAGGAAACAGTCATCCCTGATCCAACTCTCTTGCCCAGAATGATCAGAAAGAGGAAGGAGTGAGAGTCATGGCAGCGGAGCCTTGGCAAACAGCCGAAATCTCAGGCCCGAAAAAGGCCTCGGTCATAACGAAGCCTGAAGTCGTCGTTGCGATAATCAAGAAAGCTAAGCATCCCATTCTCATTGTTGGCCACAAAGCCGCGGAAACCGATCTTGAAGATAGAAAGCTGATAGATTTCATGGTTGATTTTGCCCAGAAAACGAAGATTCCAGTTGTGGCCACAGCTCATGTTGTCAGCGAGTTTTTGAAGAGGTCGTATCGGCCCGCAGGGTGGATGCCCGCGGTGGACATCGGAAACAGGCTTGTAGACCCGGAGTGGAAAGGGATTGACGGCAAAGGCCCACATGACTTGGCCTTGTTCGTCGGCTTACCCTATTACATGGAGCTAACCATTCTTTCCGGACTCAAACATTACGCGCCGCAAGTGAAAACGGTGACGTTGGACAACGTTTATCACTCGCATGCAAGCTGGTCTTTCCCAAACATCCCCGCGAAAGACTGGCTGGAAAATCTCAAGGTCATAATTGACAAGTCTGAGGTAGGAGGCAAATAGAGAAATGTCGATGTTTAAAGACATCCCCGTAGACGTGGGCGTAATCTATGAGGGAGAAAGAATTCGAAGAAAAGACATGCAGATGGAGCTCGGAGGGCCAGACGTTAAAGAAAAGTTTGAGCTGGCACGAGTGAAGGGGCCTGAGGAAATCGAAGACGGAAAAGTGACCATCGTAGGGCCAGACTTGAAGGACATGGAAGAGGGAAAGGCCTACCCGTTTGGCATCCTCATTGAGGTTGCGGGCGCCAAGCTTGACCCGGAACTCGAAGGTGTCATAGAAAGACGCATACACGCTTTCAGCAACTTCATCGAAGGTTTCATGCACCTCAACCAACGCTACGACATTTGGCTCAGGCTGAGCAAGAAATCCTTCCAGAAAGGGCTAAACTCCTTCGAGTACATCGGAAAAGTCCTGCACAGACTCTTCAAGAGCGAACTGCCGATAATCGAGAAAATGCAGGTGACCTTCGTCACCGACCCCGAAAGGGTGAAAGAACTGTACGGGGAGGCCTTGCAGATTTATGAAGCCAGAGACGCCAGAGCCAGAGGGCTGAAGGATGAAGAAGTTGACAAGTTTTACGGTTGCGTTCTGTGCCAATCGTTTGCTCCGACCCACGTGTGCGTCATCACGCCTCAGCGATATTCCAACTGCGGAGCCATAAGCTGGTTCGATGGGAAAGCGGCGGCAAGCATAGACCCGAAGGGGCCGATCTTCACGATCGAAAGGGGAGAGCAGCTGGACGCTGAGAAGGGAGAGTATTCAGGAGCGAACGAAGCTGTCAAGAAAAAGTCCCTGGGAGAAATCACGAGAGTCCAGCTTTACACCGCTTTTGGTTACCCACACACTTCATGCGGCTGTTTTGAAGGCGTAGCCTTCTACATTCCCGAGGCCGACGGATTAGGCATCGTCCACAGAGGCTACAAAGACGTAACCGTGAACGGTCTCGCGTTCTCAACGTTGGCCGACTCGACGGCAGGCGGCCGTCAAGTGGACGGTTTCCACGGACTGTCAATCGAGTACATGCGATCTTCAAAGTTCCTGCAGGCTGACGGCGGCTGGAACAGGGTGGTGTGGATGCCCAAAGAAGTGAAAGAGAGGGTAAAGGACTTTATTCCGCCTGAGCTTGTTGACAAGATTGCCACTGAAGAGAACGCGAAGACCATTGACGAGCTGAAGATTTTTCTGAAAGAGCGCAGCCACCCAGTTGTTGCAAGCTGGAAGGAAGAAGCGGCAGCAGTCGCAGAGGCTGCACCAGAAGAAGCGAGGGAGGGAGCTCAGTTAGTGCCAACCGTCACGGCGGCGACGCTGCCCATAACCGCGGGCGGCTTCAAGATAATCTTGAAGGACGCGAAAATCTACGCGAAGAAAGTGATTATCCGCCAACTTAGAAACGAAAAATCGGAGAACAGGTGAAAAGGCTTGCCAGAAAAGGAGAAAGAGAAAGAAGAGAACCCTCTTGGACTGAAGTTCAGCTCACGTTTAACAGAGCTGCTTGCAAAACTTCAAGAAATAGAACTTGAAGACTTCGAAATGGACGTGGGCGATTTAGAAATCTCGATTCAACCGGGCGCAGTTGCTTCGCCCGTAATATCGCAACCCAAGATTGCCCCACCGACAAAGATTAAGCCCCAGGCCATCATACAGACAGAGTTTATTCCACCCATCAAAACCTATCCCGGCCAAGTTGTTGAAGTTACGCTTGGAGCGACGAAAAAAGACGGTGGAACCCGCGGAAAAACTGTGGTCATCGGCGGCGAGACGACACCGGCCTTCTACACGTTTGAAAAACCCACGGTGCACCCTCCGGTCATAGCGTTAGACGTTTTCGACATGGAAGTTCCCCTTCCAAAGGCTGTCAAGATGCACGTGAAAGAAGTCTTGGGTGATCCTGCGGCTTGGGCCAAGCTTGCAGTTGAAAAGTTTGGAGCTGACCTCCTGACAATACATTTGATAAGCATTGACCCCATGCTAAAGAACGCTTCGCCGAAAGAGGCGGTCAAGACCGTTGAGAGGGTCGTTCAGGCTGTGGACGTGCCTCTTGTGATTGGCGGATGCGGAGATCCAGTTAAGGACGCAGACGTTTTCGCAGAAATCGCTGAAACTTTTGCCGGTGAAAGGTTTCTCATCAGCTCAGTGACGAGGGACATGGATGTTGAACGCTGCGCAAAGTTCATCAAGAAAAATGGGCACGTGGCGTTGTCCTTCACCCCGATGGATTTGAACCTGGCCAGAGAGCTCAATCGTCGACTATATGACTTCCTCCCCAAAGAGGACATCGTCATGGATTTAACGACCGCGGCACTCGGATACGGACTGGACTATGCGTTCACCAACATGGAAAGGGCCAGACTCGGCGCGCTGATGGGCGACCCTGAACTGGCGCATCCAATGTCTTCAGGAACTACGAACGCTTGGGCGGCAAGGGAAGCTTGGCTGAAAATGGCCCCGGAATGGGAACCCCGCGAGCTGCGAGGCCCACTTTGGGAAGTGACGACCGCTTTGACGCTTCTGCTTGCTGGCGTCGACTTGTTTATGATGATGCACCCGGCTGCAGTGAAAACTCTTAAGGACATAACAAGGCAACTGGGAAGCGACAGTTCAGGCAACGCTGACAAACTTGTCGAATGGGTTTCAGCCAAAACTTAGACTTGAGGCTGGGCGCTTATGAGTGAAAGAGAAGGCAAAGGAAGAATTGGCATAAAGGAACTAAGCCCGATAGACGTTTACAAGCTTCTTCCAAAGACGAACTGCAAAGAATGCGGAGAAGAAAACTGCTTAGCGTTTGCAACGAAGCTGGTCAACCGAGAAGTAACGTTAGAGAAATGCAAACCGCTGCTTGCCAAAATGCAGGAGAAAGCCTACAAACAACTGAAAGAAATGCTGAAACCAGCCATAAAAGAAGTTGCAGTAGGCGTAGGCGACAAAGCTGTAAAGATCGGCGGAAAACTCGTCATGTACCGACACGAGTTCACCTACACCAACCCAACCGCAATCGCCATCGATGTCACCGATGAAATGCCTGAAGAAATGATCCTGGACCGAGTGAAGCGGACTGAAGGCTTCAACTTCGAGTACATAGGACAAGTGCTGAGGCTCAACATGGTTGCCGTTCGCTCCACTTCAAACGACCCTGACAAGTTCGCAGCTACCGTCAGGAAAATAGCAGAAAATACAGGTTTGCCTCTCATCTTGTGCTCGTTGGACCCGAATGTTCTGGAAGCAGGAGTAATGGCCATTCCTAAATCTAGACCGCTCTTGTACGCGGCTACGAAAGACAACTGGAAAGAAATGGCAGAGCTTGCCTTGATGTACAATTGCCCTCTTGCAGTTTTTGCGCCAAACGATCTGAAAATGCTTCTATCCTTGACCAGAACCTTGCTTGAATATGGCGTCGAAGACCTAGTGCTGGATCCAGGCACCTTCCCAAGCGACGGCTTGGCAGACATGCTTAACGACTTCACGATGATACGCAGAGCTGCATGCGAGAGGGGAGACGAACTCTGTGGTTTTCCGCTCATAGGCGTGCCGATGGTCACGTGGACGGAGAGAGGCGAAGCAGTGGACGAAATTGTGAAGTGGAGAGAAGCCTACTTGGCGTCGATGCTCATCGTCCGCTTCGCAGACATTATCATCATGCACAGTGTTGACGGCTGGTCACTTCTTCCAAGCGTTATACTGCGACAAAACATTTACACCGACCCAAGAAAGCCAGTGGCCGTTGAATCCGGTCTGAAGTCGTTCGGCACTCCTGAAGAGAATTCGCCGGTGATGTTCACGACAAACTTTGCACTCACATACTACACAGTCGCCTCGGACATCGAATCAGCAAAGATAAACGCGTACCTACTCGTCGTAGACACAGAAGGAACTGCCGTGGACAGTGCCGTTGCCGGGAGAAAGCTGACCGCAGAAAAAATCGCCGATGCAATAAAGGCTTCAGGTATCGAAAACAAGGTCAAGCACAAGAAACTCATAATTCCAGGAAAATCTGCGCGCCTCAGCGGCGAGATTGAAGAGCTCAGCGGCTGGCAAGTCTTGGTTGGCCCCAGAGACTCTTCAGAGATTCCCAAATTTCTGCAGGAAAAATGGCAAAAACAGTCGTGACTTCATCAATCAGCCACAGTTGTCATAGTATTGACGTGGGCGACGAGAATCGCGGCTGTCCCGCGCCAGCATTGCCTGTCACTGGAGGACAAGACAATGGAAAATGCTGTTTTTCTAGGAAGCACAACCGAGGATATCTTGATGTTTGAAAAGGAAGATAATGTCAGACAGACAAGTTACTTATATGTTTGAGTGAGAAATTGTGTCTCTGAGAATAAGGAGGACGTGTGAAATGGTTGACGAGTTGTCTGCAGAAGAGCTGAGAAAAGAATGTAACTCCAACCTCATGCAATGTAAGACCACACAAGGGTTGATGCCTCTTCAAGAGATTATCGGCCAAGAAAGGGCTGTCAGAGCACTCAAATTCGGACTGGGCATCAAGGAAATCGGGTTTAACATATATGTTGCTGGCTTCCCCGGAACAGGCAGAACAACGGCTGTAAAGAGCTTTCTAGAAGAAGTGGCTCGAACAGGTCCGGTTCCCTCTGACTGGTGCTATGTAAATAACTTTCGCAACGCCTATGAGCCCAAAGCCATGAAGCTCCCTGCTGGCAAAGGGAGACACTTTCGAGATGACATGTCCACTTTCATCATTGAAGCACAGAGGATTCTACCGAAATCTTTTGAAAGCGAGGACTACGGCGCAAGAAGGGCGGCTACCATCAGGACTGTTGAAGAGGAAAGACAAAAGCTCATCGCTCAACTGGCGAAACGGGCCCAAGAAGAGGGCTTCCTCTTGAAGGCGTCACCCGTGGGTTGGCTTATGATTCCAGTGATCAAAGGAAAACCTGTGAACGATCAAGAATTCATAGCGTTAGACCCGAAAACCCGCGAAGGAATCGAGAAGAAAAGAGAGCAGCTGACCGACCAATTCAAAAGTGCCATGGGGCAACTCAGAGAATTGGAAGGAAAAGCCGACGAAGATCTCAAGAAACTGAATCGTGAAGTTGCCCTTTTCGCCATTGGACATATGATGGCTGACTTAAAAGAGGAGTACAAGGATTTCCCAGATGTGATTGCCTACATTAACGAGGTGCAGAATGACATTTTGGCCAGGCTGTCACAGTTCATAAAGGGTCCTGAAGAGTCTCCAACAGTTCCTTTTCCAACTCATTGGATGAGGGAGGCCCCCTTCAAAAAATATGAAGTGAACCTTATCGTTGATAACTCGGGCGTCAGTGGAGCCCCCGTAGTCATGGAGTTCAACCCCACGTATCAAAATCTCCTCGGTAGAGTAGAGAAGGAAGCTCAGTTTGGCGCCCTCGTTACCGATTTCACCATGATCCGCGGCGGATCGTTGCACAAGGCTAACGGTGGATATCTAATTCTTCCAGTTGAAGAGTTGCTTCGCAACCCTTTCTCCTATGACGGTTTGAAAAGAGCCCTCAGACACGAGCACATAGTTATCGAAGAGGCAGAAGAGAGTCTAGGTTTCATTACAACAAAGAGCTTGAAACCTGAGCCAATTCCTCTAAACACTAAGGTCATCCTCATCGGAGACCCCTACCTCTACCAGCAATTGTACGTCTTGGACATGGATTTCAACCAACTCTTCAAGGTTAAGGCAGACTTTGACACAACCATGGACTGGACAGAAGAAAACATACAACAATACGCGGCTTTCGTCTGTACGCTATGCCAAAAAGAGAGCCTGAAGCACCTTGACGGCTCAGGCTTGGCCAAACTGATTGAACACAGTTCAAGACTGGCTGAGGACCAACAGAAACTTTCCACTCGGTTCGCCGAGGTCGCCGATGTCATTCGTGAAGCCAACTTCTACGCCGCCCAAGAGAACTCTGAATTCGTTACCGGAACTCATGTGAAGAAAGCCATCGAAGAGAAGGTCTACCGTTCAAAACTCATTCAAGAGCAGATTCAAGAGATGATAAAAAGAGGAATCCTGCTCATCGACACAGACACAGAAAATGTGGGACAAGTGAACGGTCTATCCGTGATAGACTTGGGTGACTTTGCCTTTGGCAGTCCTTCGCGCGTAACGGCCACTGTGGGTCTCGGCCGAGAAGGAGTCATCGACATTGAACGGGAAGCCAAAACAGGAGGACCTATCCACACCAAGGGAGTTCTGATTCTAAGCGGGTACCTAAACGAGAAGTATGCGCAGGATAAGCCGCTCAGTCTGTCAGCCCGTCTCGTTTTTGAACAGAACTATGGGGGAGTGGAAGGTGACAGCGCCTCAAGCACGGAACTCTACGCCATCCTGTCCGCCCTTTCTGAGCTGCCTATAAAGCAAAGCCTTGCCGTCACTGGCTCCGTGAACCAGAAAGGCGAGGTTCAAGCCATCGGCGGGGTGAACGAAAAAATCGAAGGCTTCTTTGAGGTTTGCAAAGCCAAAGGCTTCACTGGCAAACAAGGAGCGATGATACCGCAAAGCAACGTGCAAAACCTGATGCTGAATGAGGAAATAGTGGAGGCCGTCAAGGAAGGAAAATTCCATATCTACTCCGTTAAAACCATTGACGAAGGAATAGAAATCCTAACCGGAATCAAAGCAGGCGCAAGGCAGAATGACGGAACCTTTGAAAAAGAAACCGTGAACTACAGAGCAGACAAACGCCTCAGAGAAATGGCTGAAAAACTTCGAGAATTCCCACAGTTTTCCGTGGAAGAGAAGAAAAAAAGTGAGAGTTAACCGAAACTCGTCTCCGTGGATGATGCGCGCACGGCACAATCTTGGCTGCTAACCCAATTGGCCTTGGCGTGGCTACAATCATCATAGAGATGTGATGCTCCTCAAAGGATGATCTGGAAATAACGGCGAGGCCATGTGCACTAGGCGATGCGTATTCGTCAACACAGACGGCATGAAGTTGGGGCATCTGTCTATCAATTTGTTTCGCAAGATCACGCTTGGGATTATCTAATCGTCTAATTACCGATTTCGTTCCAGTGCTTTTTCCACGGCTTCTCGTATCGTGAAGCCGCCAAGGTGAAGTATCGGCTCTTTCGATTCAGGATCAACACCCATCGTTGCGGTGCATGGGTAACTATGGTGGGCTTTTGCGATCGCGTCATAGAGAGTTTCTTTCTCTGTTTCCACTCCGGTCAGTTTTCTTGCGACGTACCATGTTGAGCCGCACGGTGCGCTTCGTCTGACCACTGCAGCCTCTATCACCTCGCACTTGCCTTTCTTCGCAGTCGAAATTTCTAACACAGGTTTCCCGATTCTTAATTCGGTCATGCACCTCGAAATCGTAGGTTTGTTCTCAGAAGGTTCCAGCGAACAGAAGGGTTTCGGGAAGGCGCTTTCAAGACCAAGCTCTTGACATTTTTCCTCCACCTGCTTCCTCAAGCCAGCGGGGACCTCCACAAAATCTTCTATGGGCACGATGAGCCCCTTCACCCCTGCTCCGTGCAATCTGTTCGGCAACTCCAACAGCAAATCTTTGTGCAGCCCAGATGCTACGCACAAGTCTGCTTTCGGAATCTTCTTAGGCATATGTTCATCGGCGTTGTCGATGAAGACTGGAAGTTTCGCGGGACCTGGCAGTTCCATCGCTGCTTTTACGTTCTGAACGTGAGTGTAGGCGCCGTACTTGCAGGAATCACAGTACAGTCCGCACGGTTTGCAGAAGCTTGGATCGTTGATGATGTTCCTTATCACGCGTTCTGCAAATTCTCCGCTGTAAACGAAAACCAGAGCTAAAGCTTTCTCTTTGCCCGAGGGGTTCAAGCTTTTTTCCACATGAAAATTTTACGCAGGCCACATTCTTTACGCTTTCCCTTTCAGCGTGAGTAGCGTCCTGACCATGCTTCGTTGCTGTGAAAACGAGCAATGGCGTCAAGACCAGTTCTTCACGGCGCCTTCCTCTTGAGTCGTTTAAGGTAGTCTTCGGGTTCGGGAAAGACTTCTTTGACTTTCTCAAAGCGTTTTCTCGTGTTGATCTTGTTTTGTTGAGTTATGAAGTCTCTTGGTTTGCTGAAGTCTTCGACTTGACCAGTTGGTCTTTTTCTCGTGATTTTTATGCAGTCATCAACTATGCAGCTCAGAACGCATGCTCCGCAGTATATGCAGAGCTCTTCTGTCAGTCCGATTTCCCCCGCTTTCCAGAATAAGGCATTCGTTGGGCATGCTTTTATGCAGAGTTTGCATTCGACGCCGTGACAAATCCTCTTGTTGATGGTTATGCTTCCTTCAACAAAGAATTCTTTCGCGCCTAAAGGTGCGAGAAGCTCCTCCCTTCTTTTCTTCTTCTCTTTTTCGCCAACACTCTCTAAGAGTTCGAATATGTCCACGCTGGAAGACTTCTCGCCTTTCTTGGGCATCTGTTTCATCTTACACTAGTGGTCATCGAAACGTTTGTTAGACTTATGAATTATAACTATCAGATCTTAACCCTAAATGCGCATTGGTCCGCGGCCATGAGCATCGCATGACGGCAAGAAATGGAGATTCTCCAAATCATCATCGGTTTGCCCCTTTCCCTCAATTTTTCCCTAGCACAATCGATACAGACTCATGTGTTTGTGTCGTGTTTTCCCAAATAAGAAAGAGCAAGTGTTTTATATGAAGTGTGGGAATCTGAAAGAACCAAACAGGTGAGATTTGATGTCTGACAAAGTTGGTGTCGCTGTCGTTGGAGTGGGGTTCGTGGGCGGGCAGGCACACGTACCCAGTTTCAAGAAGATCGAGGGCTCAGAACTTGTTGCTCTGGGAGCCACCACCGAGAAACGGGTAAAGCCTCTTGCTGAACAGTACGGTGTCAAGTACTATTTGGATTACGACAAACTCTTGGAAGACCCAAAGATTCAGGCAGTGGCCCTGGCGGTTCCTACGCCTATGCATTTCGATTTAGCCATGAAAGCAATCAAAAAAGGCAAGCACGTTCTTTGTGAGATGCCCCTTGCCGCAACCATAGATAAGGTCAAAGAACTTCAGAAGGCCGCTGAAAATGCCAAGGTGATTCTGATGCCTGTTCTTCAGTTCCGATTTGCACCTATATACACAAGGACAAAAGAAATGATAGAATCCGGCTTGATCGGCAAGCCGATAGCTTTTCACTTCCGTGAATTCATACCCGCTTCAAGCATCGCCGAGCAATGGCCAGCAGGATCTTGGGCTTGGAACATCGAAAAAAGTGGGGGGTACCCTGACTTCACCCTTTCCGTGTGGTCTATAGACATGTTCAGATGGCTGTTCAAGAGCGAAATAGAAAACGTCCAATGGATGGCAAGCTACCCCAAATTTGAGAAATACGGAGGAATATTGGGCTACAACACGATGGGCGTAGTAAAACTCTCAAACGGCGCTGTGGGTTCACTTCATTACAGTGCATCAGTAACGCCGTCGGCAAGCACCAGCAGACTGGAGGTCTACGGCGACAACACAAACGTTATCCACGCCATCTGGTTCAACAAGCTACTCCTGTACGGGGCAGGTCCACAACCGCAAGAATGGAATTTAGACGTCAAAGGCACCAGAGTCTGGGGACACCGTCAACTAGATGAGCACTTCATAGACTGCGTTCTCCACAACAAGAAACCCCAGGTGACGGCTGAAGACGCCATAAAAGCCGAAGAAGTCGCACTGAAAATAGTCAAAAACATAAAGTAGAACAGCAGTCGGCCAAAAGTCTTCCAGTTTCGGATGAGAGCAACAATCCAGTAGTCTTCCAAAGAAGAGGTTTATAGCCAAGTCAACCTTTTTCTCTCTAGGTGGTAGAGAAATATGTGCGAGTTCAAAGTGATTCTTAACGGAGAAACAGTGTTCAAAGATGCCGTCTACGCCAAGGTCAAAGGCAGCAGTGTAAGCGTTAAAGATGTCCTCGGGCAATCTAAAGAATTCAAGAACTGCAAAATATTAGAAGTCGATGTGAACTCTACGCGTTTAGTCCTTTCAAGCCCTTAGAAATGGATTGAGAGCAAACTCTGATGACGTAAACGATGCTTTACCGAGACGTAGACTAAACAACCTCTAGCGGTCGGTCAAGGAAAAGAATGAGCGATTGCACTTACCACCTTTGAAGCCGCTTTTCCTTCTTTAACAAGATGGTGGCAATCAGAGTTGAAGCCACGAATGCTGCCAGTGAAATGGTGGCCAGTGGGAATTCTGGAACCACGGTAACTGGATAGCTTAACGTACAGATGTTGTTTTGCACGTTTGTTTCTCCTGCAAGTGTGCCTGCGACAGCTTTCAGGGTGTGGTCCGCGAAGGATATTCCAGTAGTGTTCCATTCAAAAGTCAAAATCTGCGAATCGCTAGCGTTAAGGGTCAGGGACTGAAGGCCTACCTCTGCAGAATCGCAGTATAGGGTTACGTTGAACGTTTCAGTATAGTTGCCGAGGTTCGACACTGTCACGTTGATTGGTGCAGTCTGATTTTGCTCTATCATAGTTGCGCTTGGCACAATGTTGACGACAGCCACGTCGTGTAATGGTACGTTGACGTAGAAGACTTTCGTGTCCGTCACGTTTGCATTCCCATTGCTGTCAAAAAAGTATATTTTCCAAGCTATTGCCGCGGAGGTAATTGTGTTGTTGCACCAGACAAACTTCGCCGTCACCCAAGTGTTCGAAGCATCTCCAAGATACTGGGGCTGTGTCAAGGGCCATCTGACGTATTCGACGCCGTGCTCTGAAAGGCTTGTGTGAAGGTGGTTCTGGCAGAACATGGGCCAATCCCCCGAGCCAGGACCTATCTTGAAAGCGTAGAGTCCTGCATCGTTTGTGATGAACACGCAACCATCGCCGATGCTGGGACTTCCAAAGCCAGTACTCTGCAATGTGTAGGACCAGAGTACGCCGCCATCAGTTTCGTTTATTGCGTAGAACGTTCCGTTCAAGGCTTGACAGTAGATGGCGCCGGCGGCAGATGCTGGACTGCAGTACATGTAGTTTTGTAGGAATCCGTTGTGAAGCGGTACGGTCTGCCACAGTTCTATTCCTGTCGTTAGGTCGAAGGCCCACATTCTCCAATCGTTGCTGGGAATGAACACCTTGCCATCATGAACCAATGGAGTTGCTGTGCTTCCTTTCCCTTGAAATCGCCGAATAAACTGCCCGTTTGTTTCGTTCAGCACCAAAGTCGACCATAATCTTTCAGTTGCGTTGTATTCAACCTGAATTATCATTCCATCGTAGATTACAGGCGACGTGTCCCATGAGCTTCCATACGTTTGATTCCAGACTTGCTTTCCTGTCGTTGCGTTGAATGCGTACTGGGCTGGTGGATTGTAAACTGAAATGAAGACCATGATGCTGTCATAGGCTACGGAGCCTATGATGTTTCCTATGTCTTGACGCCACACTACGTCCCCAGTGGTCTTATTCAAAGCATAGACTCCGCAGCCAGTTGTGTAGTAAGACGTGTTGTAGCAAGATGTCGTGTAGTACACATATTCGCCGTTAACTAGCGGCGACCCAACCCAAGTGTTGTTGTTTGGCTCTATGAAATTCCAGATATCTTCTCCATTCGTCCTGTTCAGTGCCATGGCTCTCGCTGAGGGCGTGGGTTCTCCGTATACTCCCATACATTCTCCAACGTAAACAACATCGCCATCTATGCATGGAGACCCATCACATTGCCTGACCGTTGTGTTCCAAATTATGACGCCGTTCGAGGCGTTTACTGCGTAAAGGTGGTTGTCTCCTTTGGAAGGAGCGTAGAGTACGCCATCTCTGTAAGTCGCTGTGCCAAAGTTGTCAAACCCGAAGACAGCGTCCTGCATCCACAGAAGTGCACTTGTCGTCTCATTTTTCCAAGTTCCAGTTTCATTCGTTGAAAGAACAGCTTGGTGTAAAGAAAAAGCGTCCGACCCATCTGCTTGAAGACTGACATATCCGCCTTGCGGAATCACCATCGCGTCTTGCTTCTGTTCTCTCCATTGTGGAGTGTCGCCTTTGCTCCCGCGAACTCTCACACTGGTAGCATACAATCCAATAATTGACAGGAAAATTACGGCGGACAACATGACAAAACGCTTGCGCATACTTCAATCTCTCCGACATCTCTTGATTTAATCAGGAATTTAAGTCTGTCGCTAGTTCATTTTTGTCTTAGCTTCCTTTTAGGGTCGTTACAGGAAGAGCAAAATGATTAGTGGTAAAAGGCCTAGCAACACTGGGAAGGGCAATCCTGGAAACATGCCTCTTTTTTCCAGCATCTTGAAGACTAGGAAAACCCCAACTAGAACGCCTATTGCTGAGGCAGCGCAGAAGATTGGACCAGCGTTTGCGAGAACCAGACCTGTAAGCATCGAATAGAACGTAAGGTCACCCAGCCCCATTTGAACATCTCTGAAAGAGAAACTTAATCCGCGAAGTTCTTCAAGTCCGCGTTGAGCTATCTTTCCCACAGGACCGCGGTAAACAGCAAATACATCATAAACAGCCAAGAAAGTCAGAATCAACACCGCACTTATGATAGGTATGAAAACTCCCAGAAACGCACCTAGCGCACCACCCAAAAGAAGAATCACCAGGTTGGAAATCTTTCCCTGAATCTTGAAGATTGCAAAATCCGCCAAGACCGTTACAGACGCAGAACCTGCCAAAGTCAAGATCAAAGCAGTCGTGAAGGGTATGCCGAGCAAAGAGAATGTCGCAAACAGATAGATAATTGAAAGCATGAGAACAGCGACTGTCAAGGCGAAGCCAGTGATTAAGCTTATCAACCGCAGTTTCTTCCGTTTGATGAGTAGATACAACAGTGTCGCGCCGATTCCAGCAAGTATGACAAAGTAGAGTCCATTGCCGAGCGATCCGACGCCTTCTGGGAAGGGCGTGACTTGGTAAAGGTTAGTATTTCCTTGCACAATCGATGTCCAGACCACGCAAGCACACAGTATCCCGAACACCAGGCTTCCTAGCACAGGCAGCAATTGTATTGGTTCAGTCTTAAACTCGTTTCTCAAGAACCTTACCCTTGTCCGTGGTTATCATCGTTTTCAAATAACATTTGTTGCAGAATAAGCTTTGCTTTCTGTCGGTTTCGAAGATGGAGTTGGAAAAATACATGACGCAAAACGGGTTAGCGCAATGTTTCAATCCCAGAGTGTGTCCAAGCTCATGAACTGCCTCTTTCGTTCCTCTTTCAGCAAGAACCTGATTGTCCTCGGCCTTTCCGTAAAACTCGGGTCTGAGTCTCCACAGCGATATGACAGCTACTTTTCCAGGATATTCCGCTTCTCCAAAAATGAAATTGAGCCTGGGAACAAAAAGGTCAACGTCCACGATTCCCAGGATACGATCGAAGGAATTGTGCGTTTCACCGAAGTTGCGGATTGCGCCTAAGATGAACTCAGAACGGTATTGTTGTCTCATCTTAGCGTAGGCTTCTTCAGGTATCGGCAAAGTTTCTACGATTAAAGTGGTTTCTGTATTGGCAAAAATCGTGTCCAAGCCTTCTTGAATTCTGCTTATCACGCCAGAATCCACTTGTCCAACCCGCACTATTCCAATTTCCATCGTTTCTTTCTCTCTAGATCTTGACAGTGTCCCCTGTTTTAGGCGCCACAGCTTCTAGACCCAGTTCATTTTTTGCCCATTTTGCCAGCAGTTCGCAGTTTCCTTCTGCCCCGTGAACCACATAGACCTTCGGTTTTCCGCCAAGTCTACTGAGAGCTTCCCTAAGCTCGCCTGCTCCGCAGTGCGACGAGAAATCGAAATGCTGCACTTGAGCCTTGACTTTCCGCATTTTTCCATCAATAACGCATATTCCTTTTTCCATCAATTCCTTTCCCGGAGTGCCTGGAATCTGATAGCTTACCAAGAAGATGGCGTTAGTTGATTTCTTTCCGATTTTCGAAGCATAGAACATGGCTGGTCCGCCTTTAAGCATGCCTGCCGGCGAAATTATCACGCCCACCGTCTTTGCAGCTCTCCTCCGGTCCCTCCATCCTTCGACCCAGTTCGTAGAGTGCATGGCATCAGCGAAGGCTCTCTCGTCTCTCAAAAACTGGGGGTAGTTCATCATCACCCTGCTAACTTCACGTGCCATTCCGTCGATTGTAACTGGGTACTCAAAATGATGAGCTGCCAAAACACACGCGAGTTCTTGTGATCTTCCAACTCCAAAAGCCGGGACAAGGACCGTGCCGCCTTTTTCCACAACGTCACTACATGTCTCCACAAACCTCTTTTCAAGTTCCTTACGCTCAGTGTGCTCCTCATTGGCGTAAGTGCTTTCAATTATCACGGCATCTAGGTCTCCATAGTCCATTTTCGCGCCTTCGAGAAGCCTTGTACTTACAATGTTGAAGTCTCCCGTGTACAGTAGTCTTTTCCCTTCAGCTTCAACGAGTGTTTGTACGCTCCCAGGGATGTGCCCGGCGTTCTTGAACTGGAATACTATGTCTCCAACTCTCTGTTCGACGTTGAAATCCACATGTCTGCTGTTCTGTGTCATTGACTTGAGCTCAAGATACTCAAAAGGCAGGTAATAGCTGGACAGGTGTATGAAATCTGATATCAACAACTGGTTCAGCTCCATGCTCAGCCTATTCGTATACAAGGTTTTCTTACCTTGGACGTAGAATATTGGAATGGCTCCTGAGTGATCCAGGTGACTATGTGATAGAACTATGGCGTCAACATTTTTAGGCGGTACGTGCATGGGGAACCCTGGCTCATGATTTAACATTGCACCATAATCCAGCAAAATTTGTGTTTTCTCCGTTTTAACCGCGATTGCTATTCTGCCAACTTCCCGGGTCCCGCCCAAAAACCCTACTTCCAACTGTCCCATTTCTTGTCATCCGCTAGTTCATTATTCATGCTTTGCGCTCTTTTAAAAATGTATTGACTTGCGAGCCGAAAAAGCTCTGACTGATCCTCTCCTTATTGCTTTCAAAATTTCGTCGATGTTCAGCGAGGCTTCGATCTCGGTGTAAACACTCCATAAGTCTTCGATGTTATGGGCGTCGCTCCCAGCAACGCCAGGCAAGCCAGTTTCCCTGACGAGGTTTTCTGCAAGTTTGTTAAGGTTAGATTCTGTGCCGCCGTTCAGGACTTCAATGGCGTCAACAGGGTAGTTCTTTGCCAGGCTTCCTAAACCGTACTCTCTGTACGGGTGGGCAACGATGACTACGCCGTCTCTCTCCTTCGAAAAATCAATCACGTTTTTGACGTTCCACGGCTTAGGTGGCAGTTCAGTTATGCCCAAGACTATTAAATCCCCTTCAGGCGTCGTTATTTCCACGCCGGGAATTATTAGAACATCCTTATACGCAGAGGCCAGTTCCAGCACCTTGAAATAGCCTTCTACTCTGTCATGGTCGGTTATCGCAACAGCTTTGATGGTTGGGTGTGAATAGAGTTGCTCGACGAGCGTCTTCGGGTTTATTGATGAATCGGATGAGTATTTTGTGTGAATGTGCAAATCAGCTTGGATCAAGATTTTTTGCTGTCTCCTCACAGAATATCCTTTAAATCAGCTAGCAGGTTCGTTTTCTGTTTTTTTCTAGTGTTGATGCATTTGAATTTGATTTTCTTACGCGTGCAGGCTTTTCTGCACCCATTAAGAATAGATTTTCCCCAGTTTTCGGGGTCGTTAAGGAGCACAACTGTTTCATAGCTTGTGCGGCTTATGTAGTCAGCGAGCTGAGTTGCCACGTATTCTGATGTTTCCTTGTCAGCCGTGAGAACAGTTTCGTGTTGCGAAAGCGGATAAACCTCGTCAAGCTCGTTTGGAACGACGCCGAATGGAGCACTGTAAAAACACGCGTGAAACCTGCCCGAACTTTCTAGCGAGCGGAGCTGTCCTGCAATATCTGTGAAGACCTTTGATTTGTGAAACGGTTTTCTTCGTGTTTGAGGCACCAGCAAGAGAATTTTCGCTTCCCTAGGAGGGATGTACCTTTCAGCCAGCCTCTTTCTATGTCGCACGATTTCTGGTCGCGCAAGTCCGACGGAACCGAAGAAGAACAGTCCACTGTTTTTTACGGCTGAGTCGTGTTTCTCAATGTAATCCTCGTATTTCTTTAGCCTTTTCACTGCTTGAAACAACGCTGGATGCCCGTGTGCTCGCATTTCGAGGTGTTCCCACATCCTGCCGTCTCTTATGGCCTGCTTTATGCGTTTCAACTCGGCTGAACAAGTGTAGAGGTTGTGTTCAGCGAGGAAGGCCTGGGCTTCTTTTGGCGGCATTTCCATTACTTGTTTCGGAGCTGTTCTTGCGCATTTTGGGCAAGTGCATGGAAAGTAATCGAGTTCGTTCAGTCTGGAGGTGCCTGTTTCAGTCATGTAGCGGCCTTCCTTGGCGTACAACGAATAGGCTGCCGAGTCGAAAAAGTCGCATCCTAGGGCTACGGCTAATGCGAACATGAAAGGATGTCCAGCGCCGAAAAGATGAAGCGGTTTTTCAGTGGGCAAGTTCATTTTTGCAGTCATTATCATATCCACTAGGACGTCGAAACGATAGCGCTCCATGACTTCAGTCGGGCTTCCTAAGGCATGTATTTGGAAGGGCAGCTTGCCCATTTCTTTCGCGGACTTGGCCACGAGGTTCAGGTATTTTCCACCCTGCACCGGACCTACCCAAAGGATGTCGTCTCTTGCTTTGAACGCAAGAAATTCCTTCGCTCGTTTGAGCGTTTCAGCAACTGTCTTTCGTGCACAGTTTTCCGTAACTTCCCAGCCCGTCGGAATGTCAAGTATTGTTGCAATGTCCGAACCTATCTGCTCCTGATACTCTACAATCTCTTTCGGGGTTACTTCTATGTCGCCATAAACGAGAATCTGGTAGGCGCCGGAATCAGTCATTATGGTACCGTCGAAATCTAGGAAGCTGTGCAAACCATTCTTGGCTGGTTGGTTCTCCGCATGCCTCTTCAAAATATACGCGTTGGTTATCAACGCCTCAAAACCAAATTCTTCCCTGATATTTCTTGGAGAAATGGGCTGTACGATAGGGTTTATGACTGGGAAAAGAAGAGGCGTCTCCAACGTTCCACTCTTGGTTCGGAGTTTTCCAATTCTTGCAAGCAAGTCTTTTTCTTTTATCTCAAAGGACATCGTCAAACTCTGAAAAGAGAAAAACAAACACACATATAAAAAACATTCACTAGATAATGACGACCAAATGAACGCAGGGTCTGGACATGAGTCTAAGAAAGATTGTAAAAGAAGAACTTTCTGGAAGCATCGCCAAATCGTATGTGGCACAAGTCTCCCGTTTCCACAGGGTTCAAGCCTCAACGATGTTTCATGAAGCCGCAGAATACGTGAAGAGCGAACTTCTGAAAATAGGTCTGAAGGACGCCGCGATAGAACAGTTTCCGGCTGATGGAGCAAAGAAATACTGGACCTACACATCCCCCGTAGGCTGGACAGTGAAAAGTGCTGAACTTCGACTCGTAGAGCCTGAAGAAAAGCTCTTGGCCTCCTATGAAGACATACCTCAGAGTCTGCATACCTACAGTAGCGCAACACCTTCAGAAGGCGTCACAGCCGAGCTTGTTGACGTCGGCGTCGGAACTAAGCCGGCCGATTATGAGGGAAAAGACGTGAAAGGCAAATTTGTCCTGGCCACAGGCAGGGCCAAACCTGTTCATGAACAGGCCGTTTACAAGTATGGGGCTGCTGGTGTAATCACGGACACGGTGACTCTCGAAATACCAAACGTCCGCGAAAGCTTGGACATCCCTGACGCTCACGCGTATCAGTCTATATGGCCCACCGCAGAAGAACTGGTCAAGGTCACATTTGGCTTCTCTCTGAGCAAACGTCAAGGAAACCAGTTGCGAGCTTTGCTTGAAGGCGGAAAAGCAGTGAAACTCAGGGCCAAAGTGGATGCTCGGCTGTTTGCTGGCAACTTGGACGTGGTCACAGCAACGATACCCGGCGGGTCAAAGCCGAACGAAGAAGTGTTCTTGGTTGCTCATCTTTGTCACCCCAAGCCCAGTGCCAACGATAATGCTTCTGGTAGCGGTTTACTCTTGGAGATTTCCAGAACCATCAATGTCTTGATTGAATCTGGACGGATTGAGCGTCCAGCTCGGACAATGCGTTTCATATGGGTGCCTGAAACGTTCGGTTCAATAGCCTACCTGTTCAGTCACGAGGATTTGCCTTCAAGACTGGTCGCGGGCATAAACTTGGACATGGTGGGACAGAACCAGGAACTGTGCAAATCCACGCTCAACCTTGACCGTACTCCTGATTCACTGCCCTCTTATCTGAACGATCTTGTCTTCCGTTTTATGGAAGAATCTGTCAAGGAATTTGATACGCCATCGCCGTTCGGATCATCATCCACGTTCCGGTATGCCACGGGGGCCTTCAGCGGCGGTAGCGACCACGCAGAATTCACTGACTCAACGATAGGGGTCCCGTGTATCATGCTGCTTCAATGGCCAGACTTGTTCTATCATACAAGCATGGACACTATTGACAAAGTGAGCGAGGAAAGCCTGAAAAGAGTCGGATGGATAGCGGCAAGTGCTGCCTTGACTCTTGCAAACGCCACATTCGAAACAGCCTTTCAGCTTGCGAGTGAAACCGCCTCGAAAGGCATGATTAGAATCGAAGAAGCCAAGCCGAGAAGCGATTGAGGAACTGTTTAAGAAGAAGCAAGACCCAAAGCTGAAAGACAAGCCTGAGGAGCTAGTTAAAGAACTGGACAGGATAGCTTCCCACTACAGAAGCAGGATAGAACATTTTGCATGGCGTGAACAGGAGGCTGCCAAATCGGTGAGAAGACTTGGAGAAAGCCCTGAACTGGATGCTTCATTGAATGAACACTGCAGAGACATTGAGGGTCTTGCCAACCGAGAAATCGCACGGCTTCAGGAGGCAGTGAGTTTCATAGCCAAAACACCAGCCTTGATTCTTCCAGGCCAACCTCAACCCGCAGAGTCAGACAAAGAACTGAAGCTGATTCCAAAGCGGCTGTTCAAAGGGACGCTTGATTTTGGGGTTCTAAAGAAAACGCTAAGCGAGAAAGAACTTGAGTGGTATGAAGCGCGCGAGAAAGACGAGGATCTTGGCAAGAAGTCGGCTGAAGTACTGAACTTCATGAACGGAAAACGAAGCGTCTACGAGATTATGAAGGCTGTCTCGGCAGAATACGGCGAAACCAACCCTGAACATGTGCTGAAGTTTCTGCGGGACCTCGAGAAAGCCAAGCTCGTCGAACTTTCCTAGCCTCACCTTTTTCGGCCAAACACACTTTTATATGACCACTTTTCCTTCTACTACGTGCCTGTAATCCTAAAGGAAGAGGAATCAATGGTCTGTGCAATTGAGATCTTCGAAAAACCAAAGCTGCACAACCCTGTTCTAATCGAGGGCTTGCCTGGAATAGGCTTCGTAGCCAACATTGCGGCCTTACATCTAATTCATGAATTAAAGGCAACACGTTTCGGCGAAATTCACTCCTCGGCTTTTCAAGACTTGGCGATCACAACAAAGGACGGCGGGGCCCAGTGTCCAATGAACGAACTCTACTACTATAAAAGCCAGAATAGTGGGCGTGACCTGATAATCTGGTACGGCAACACCCAGGCTTTGACCACATCAGGACAGTACGAGCTTTGCGGCAGAATCCTAGACATAGCTCAAGAGTTGGACTGCCACTACGTCGTGACCTTGGGTGGCTTCAGACAGGAAGAAATAAAGGGGGCACCTCAGATTTACTGCGCCGCTTCAGACCACGAAACGTTGAACGATGCCCTCAGCCTCGGAACAAAGATAATGGTTGGGCAAATATTCGGAATTGCCGGGCTTATGGTTGGGCTGGCCAGACTCAGGGGCTTCAAGAGCTTCTCGCTTCTGGTGGACACTCTAGGCACGTATCCTGATGCAAACGCCACGCGTTACGCACTGACCGCGCTGAACAAATTCCTGAACATGAACATCGACCTGTCTAGACTGGATATCGCCGCGGAAGAGACCAAGAAAATCTTGGAGTCTTTTGGTTTAATAAGAACTATTGGAACAGAAAAGAAGAAAGAAGAACAACAGTTCCGCTGGTTCATCTAGGTTTTGCCCTTGGATTCGCTGATAAAAGACGTGTAGACTTTTTCCACGCGGTCGGCAGCTGGACCTGAACCTTCAACCACGCCCTTTTCTGTCACTTTGACCTTGTCCATGACCCAAATAAACCCCTTGTCCTCGTAGAGCTTGATCATGGTTGGAAACACTTTTTCAAGACGATCAGCCAGGGCCTTTAAGTCAAAGGGTCTTTCAACACTCAGAATCTGAGCGACAACATTTCCGTTCAGAAAAACCCTGTGCAACACTTTCCCTTCCTCATCTTTCGCTTCCGACAGGCAAAGGCTCATATTGTCAGGATTAATGCCGAGCAACGTTCCCGTGAACGTCCTTCCAGCCGTTGTTGCCACAATCACGTGCCTATCCGCCAATGCTGAAACCTCAGTGAAGAACTTCCTCTGCACCACAGACAATCATTTAACCCCCGTTCTACCTGACGAGATTGCGGAACAACTATTTAAAAGTAGTAATTCCAGAGGTTTTCTTTTGTAAGCGGTTTTTCTTGATGATCTCCAAGCGCACGGCAACGGGCACATGTTTATTGCAAACGATTCTACCTTGTATGCTTTTATGGTGGACTTTTGCTTCAGCGACTGGCCGATGTTCTGTGAGAACAGTTCTCATCAAAGCTACGTAGGGCAATGATCGAGTTGACATTCGACGCATGGAGTAATCCATATTTTCGAAAAAAGGAAGCGGGAAACACATGTTCTTAGCAAAGAACCTTTTCACAGGTCTTCTGCCAAGTACTTTAGGTCGAACGGTTTGATAATCATCCCTGTCTTTAAGCTCACGATGAATGATTGGACGTCGCTGACGAAGTCTGCAAAATTGACTGTGTACTCCCGCATAAAGTCTGCGTATTTCGAGTAGTCCTTGTGAAGCGAGAATATCACTGCGTCTTTCCCGAGGCCTTCTCCGTCGGACGCAAAGAAGACGTTAGGATGCTGCATAACCCACTTTTTTGCCAACTCCAATTTCGTTTCCACCTGTTTCCTATCGTAAGTCTTCGCCTTCCCGAACGTTATCGCAAGGATTTCATATCCGATCTTCTTGAACTCTGGCACAATGGTGTAGCTTCTGATGTAGCTTTCTGCGAGCTTTCTGTTTCTTGTCACTGTTGGCTGTGATATTTTCAGGGTCTTTGCCAGTTCTCTGTCGCTCCTCCTGGAGTTTCGAATCAGTTCTTTCAGAAGTTTGACTATTTTCTCTTCTTTCATGGTCTTCGAACCAGAATCAGTGTACTACAGCTTTTATCTTTTTCGGAGAACCAACGATACAATAACTTTAGCTCTTTTTTTCAACATCTTGCTTCAAAAACACTCTACTCTCCGGTGGCAGATCTTTTTGAACCATGAGGTTTGGGCCTATCCAACTGTTGCTTCCAACCTTGACGCCTGGCATGAGAAGCGCGTTTATCCCTGTTTTCACGTTGTCGCCCAGAACTGCTCCGAGCTTTTTTCTTCCGCTGTCCACGAGTTTGTCTTTTACCATCATTTTGATTGTACCTGCGTCAAGTCGGTAGTTGGCTGTTATGGTGCCTGCGCCTAGGTTGCCTCTTTCGCCTATTATGCTGTCGCCGACATATGAAAGGTGGCCTATGTGGGTGTTGTCCATTATTATGCTGTTCTTGATTTCGCAGGCGTTGCCAACCCTCACTTTTCTGCCGATGCTCGTGCATGGGCGGATGTAACAGTTGGGTCCAATGTCGGCTTCCTCATCTATGAAAGCGGGTCCCTCAACATATGCTCCTGAACGTATGCGCGCGGTTTCGGCAACCGTCACCGGGCCGACCAGGTATGCACCGTTCTCGATGAAACCGCAGGGTTTGTGTTTCATTCTTGTCAGTACCCAGCGGTTCGCTTCAAGCAGGTCCCAGGGTTTCCCGATTTCAATCCAGTCTTTGCTCGCTATCTTGACGGCTACCACTGATTTTTTTTCGTTGATTAGAAGTGTGAGTGCGTCTGGGATTTCCCATTCTCCTCTGGGCGTGGCGGAGGTTTGTTTTATCTTGGCGAATATTTCTGTTGAGAAAACGTAGATGCCCGCGTTAGCCAAGTTCGTCGGGGCCTCTTCTGGAGTGGGTTTTTCAACTATGCGTTTGACGTGTTCGCCGTTTTCAAGTTCAACTATGCCATAGTTCTCCGGTTTTTCGACGGGCACCACAGCCATCGTTGTGGCAGGCTTCTCTGTTTGATGCACATCGACAACGGTTTTCACCGTGTCTGGGGCGAACAGTATGTCACCGTTGACCAGTAGAAAATCGTCTTTCATGTAAGGCTCTACAGCGCCTACGGCGTTGGCTGTTCCAAGGACTGCTTCTTGTTTGGCGTATTCGATTTTTATGCCGAAGTCTTTGCCGTCGCCGAAGTATTGGCGAATTGCGTCTGACATGTAGTGGACAATTATCACTGCTTCGGTTATTCCTGCGGTTTTCAATGCGTTCAAGCAGTGCTCAAGTATTGGCTTTCCGCCCACCTTTATCAGGTGTTTTGGTCTGGTGGCCGTTATCGGCAGAAGTCTGATGCCTTCTCCTGCAGCCATGATTGCAGCTTTCATCTCTTACCTCTTCCCAGCAGATTTTTGATGGATTTCGTTCCTTCTTCCATTATCTGTTTTGCTGCTTTTAACGATTCACCTTCAACCGTCAGCCTTATGGCAGGCTCTGTGCCGGACGCTCTGACGAGTAGCCATCCTTTTTCAAGAACCACACGGACGCCATCAACCGTTGAGAATTCTCTGTACCCTGGGAAGGCAGACTTCAAGTTTTCTCCAATTTCTTCAACAACTTTTTCTTTCATCTCATTCTTACAACCAAAATTCTCTCTTAGAATTGGGTACTTGGGCGTGTCAGCAATAAACTCCGCTATGCTCTTACTCTCGTCTTCTAAAGCTTCAAGAAGCAGGGCTGATGAAAGAATGCCGTCTGGACAGTAGTGAAATTGAGGATGGATCCATGCGCCGCACGGTTCACCACCGAATATCGCATTGCTCTTCCTCATTGTTTCCGAAATGTAGACGTCGCCGACCTTTGTCCTAACCACCTTCCCACCCTGCGGCTCAACCATTTTTTCCACGCCCATTGAAGCCTCGACACTGGTCACAACTGTTCCGCCACCATTTTTCTTCACGACGTGTGCAGCGTACGCGGCTAAGATCTGGTCAAAATCTGCAAAACTGCCTTTCTCGTCAATGAAGGCCACCCTGTCGCCGTCGCCGTCGTAGGCCAAACCTCCATCTGCACGTAGGATCTTGACAACTTTGGCCAAATGTGTCAAGGACTTGGCGTTTGGTTCAGGGCTTCTGGCCGGGAACCATCCGTCAGGCTGTGCATTCAAGGCTGTCACTTTGCAGCCTATTCTTTTTAGAACTGCTGGAGCAAGGTTGAAGGTGGCTCCGCATCCTGGGTCAAGCACGGCGTGCCATTTCCTGCGCAGTCTCACCCTTTTCTCCAGGTTTTCAACGTATAGATAGCTTTCGTCTGCAAGCTGGTCGTGACCAACGTTTCTCCAGTCTGTCAGCCTGAAACGCTCGTGCGCGATGATTCGTTCAATTTCATTTTGGCTTTCCTCATCATAAGCCAGGCCGTCACCGCTGAAAATCTTGACACCGTTGTACTCAGGTGGGTTGTGCGAAGCCGTTATCATGACGCCAGCATTAGCCCTCATTTTCTTGGTCAGAAAAGCCAAGACGGGAGTGGGCACGACCCCCAAGCATTTCACGTTTGCGCCGCCCGATTCAAGACCCGAAATCAGAGCGTCCTCAAGCATCGCCCCCGAAACCCTGGTGTCCCTAGCGACAAGCACATCCTTCGCCTTGGAGAACGTCGCTACAGCCAAACCTATCTTCTCCGCTAAACCCGCCGTCAAATCCACGTTGACTAAGCCGCGCACTCCGGAACTGCCGAACAACCGCAACCTCAGACCTCCCATACAACTGAAGAGACCAAGATAACAAGCAACTCTGTTCTTAAAAAACTAAGCTCAGAGAATACCACCTCACCACAAAAACCCGCCTCGGAAAGCTTCCGGTTTGCGCACTCCTAGGTAAGAGCTGGAATTTCAAAATGCACGAGTTTTCATGGTGCTAGGCAAGTGCAAGGCGGATGCAAATCCACACGATGTCGCCAACGAACAACGCTAAGACTAAGCCTGCTGTGATGAAGATGAGAAAGGGCAGGCCAGGTGTTGCCCAAACGGTGTCATGGATTTTTCCAGTTTTGACAGCCTTGTCCAGTCTCTCAACGATAGCGTCCCTACCCTCGTCCTTGGGCAAAGCAACCAGTTTTCTCTTAAGATTGCTTTCAGAATCTTCCTCTGCATCCTCAAGAGGATAAACGTGCCATTTCTCCTTCAATTTTTGAACAGAAACCTTGTAGCCAGTTATCAAAACCAGGATCTTCCGACCAATAGACCCGTTCTCATATTCTCCTTCAAACAGTTTCCCTCTGGTTCTCACACGCCAAAGAACATTGTACCCGAGCATGACTAGTGTCATCAAGGCTGCCAGCAAGACGGAATTGCTGAAAACGCTCAGCGGAAAGAGCACATGCGATATTGGCGAAATTTCAGAAAGAGGAGCGAGCAGACTTGTCGGATAGAATGGTAGGGCAAGTGCCAAGCACATCAGCGCCTTTGCGTCAGCTCCTCCGAAGCCTCCGGCGTAGAAAATCACTATGGCAAATAGGGCTGTTAGGCCGAAGCAAATTCCGTAGAGGGGCAACTGTGAAAACTGGTAAACGTAAACCTCGGCAAAAGTGAGCACGAAAGCAAGCGGAGCAAAAACTATCCACACAGTGTTGCTTACTTCACGGGTTTTATTGTCACTCCATGAAGCATAGAAAAGAAATACCAAGGCTAATGCTGTCCTTACCAGGTCCAACAGCGACTGCAACAACTGCAAATTGACACCCGTCAGAAGCATCGAATTGTCTCTTCTGCTTAATTATCTTTCCACGTTTTTCGCGCGCGCAGCTAAACACTGGTTTGAGGGAAAAACCGTCAATAACCAGGGCAGACTGTTCTAGAGATGGGCAAGCGAGTCTTTTGAACGGATTATCGATTTGGCTAATGGCCTTCTGAAGGAAAGCGAACATGGTCGTTGAAAGGGTCAATGTTGAAATTCGAGTCCTTGTGTTTGAGTGCTCAATCCGTGATTTCTTTGAGTGTCAAAACGTTGTTGAAGCATGTTGGTTTGAAGCTTTTTTTACTCAATTCTGCGAGGTTTTTGAGTGTCAAACCCTGCAATGAGCACGAAAGGCAAGAGTGCATCGGACGAAGGCTCCTATGCCACCGAGGTTAAGAGCTGAGTTTTCAAAAAGGAGCTCCATTCTAGTCAGCGAGTCTGCAGTGTAGAGTTGTTGCAATAAAGAATGAGCAGGCTAACTCTCACTAGACTAGTGCATGCCTGTCCCAAATGCGATTCCAAGATGATGGTGCTGAAGAACGTAATAGGAATATGCTAGGATGACAGCACAATGCGTTTGGCAGCCGCGGCCGTGGTGGGCAAGACCAGCTTCCGCGCAGCAATCGCATGGGACAAGCAGGTAAAAAAGGCGTACTTGCTAACAGGCGGACTAACTTAGCTAGGAGAGCGCGCTCCTTCTTTTTTGTTTAGTTGATTAAACAATTGATTAATCACCGCGAGCGCGCCTTTTATTCTTCGCAGGTGCCTTGTTTGGTTGTTCGTGGCCTGAATGATTCGCCTGCGTGGGCTATGACTTTTCCGCATTTCTCGCATGTGACATTTTCGGTGGCTTTGTACGCGGGGATGAGAACCGAGATTTTTGGGAGTCTATGTTTTAGAAAGAACTTGTGCATCGGGATAGTATTCCAACAACCGCACTCACATTTGATTTCCAGAGTTTCCTTTCTCATTGCCCATCTCCCTTAGCCCGATAGGACTTGTTACGTGAATCTGGGAAAAGCGCGTTTAGGCCACTCTGATTTCGCTTTCAGCTCTCTGGCCTTCTTTCCTGTCTCATGGAGTGCTCTGATTTTCTTCCAGTTTACGACTTTTGCAAGGTATTCTGTTTCATGGAATGAGTCTTCCAGCAACTTGCAGGATGTCCCCAGAGATGTTTACTATCTTTTCTGCTATTTACATGTTTTTCGGTTAGTTTCTGTTTTTGTTGTGACCCGCCCATCTTCTCAGATAAGTGGAAAATCTTGTTTGACAATGACCGAGCTAATTCGCACACCTTACAACTCAAGATATTGTTCAGGAAGGGAACGGTTGAGGTGATCTTATTTCTTGCCTCTGTGGAGAAGGCGAGGTACTCCGACATCAGAAAGCAAAAGTACGTTGTTGGCGACAGATCTTTGAGCCGAATACTCAAGGAACTGCAAGGACATGCTTTGATTCGCAGAGAAACACTTCCGACATACCCTGTCTCAACCATATACTCTCTTACAAACAAGGGGAAGCTTGTCGCAGAACACCTCAACATCCTAAAAGAAACGCTGTGAACCCGTCGGCACCTATGAAGGCCTTACTCAACATCTTGAGCGATTTGTTGTTGCCGTCAAAGGTCGCAGGGGCAATGCCTTCAGCAGTAGGTGCTACCATTCAGGGAGTGCTTACTTCATATTCAAGCAAGGTTAGAGAGCGAAGTGAAGAGAACAATAAATGTAATGCTTAATGTCAGTGACAGACATGAAATCATCGGCAATATCAGAAACAGGTAGTCGCTGCTTTCGCCTAAGCCATTCATCCTTGAACTTGCTCAACCCTAAGCCCTCTCCAAAACCTCCATAATCTTCGCATAACTCTCAATACTGCACCGCCAACCCGCAGAAACCATTTCGTTCACAGCCTGCTTAGCTCTTTCTTTCGTGATAAGCCTCTCAGAAACAGCCCTCACCAAAACATACGGCGTCCCAACGTAAGCTATTCCATAGACCTTAGCGGTCTTCCTTGCAACCTCGTCATCTATCACGGCTAAACCCTTACACTCTCGGGCAAGAGTCAGAACGTCCGCGTCTGTCACGTGAAGACCCCTCGTCTCCAACAATCGTGACAAAAATCCTCCATTTTTAGGCTCAACAACCTCAAACACGTTGCCTTTGAACAATTCTCCCAAGACCTCCGCATCAGGAATGCCTTTACGCTTCCCCTTATCCACAACTTCCCTCTTGACACTCGGCGACGTCAACATCTCAACTTTCAAGCCTTCAAAAACCCTACTCAACCCCACTTTGGTCAAGTAGATCAACGGTGTAGAATTGAAGACAAGCGGCTTCACTTATGCTTCGCCGCCGATGCTTCCTTAAACTCCTTCTCTATCTCTTCCGGCGTGTATCTAACCCACTCTACATTGCGTTGCTTCACCAAATCAGCAAACTCCCATAATGAAAGCTTCGCCATCTCGGCAGCCTTGGCAAACGTTACTTTCCTATCTCGCAACAACTCTAAAGCTGTCTGCTTCCTCCACTCTGCAAGTCCTAATTCAAGAAGATTTCTAACAACCGTTGCCTTGTCCAACTTTGCACGTTCAACTACTTCAAGAATTTCCTTCTCGATTTCCTTAGGTATCCTTACCGCTAAAGGTTTAAGTGTCAACACGTTCACCGTATACGAAAGATATCAATTGAATACATAAATACTTTGCGATAACTTAAGTGACAGGTCAGAAATAAGCTACCTTATCCTTCTCTTCTTTCAGCTCGTGTTTCTTTGGTTTGCCAACCTCTCTTCTTCCCCTGAAACATGTGCATGGAAAAATCCCAAGTAGAGGGAATTGAAAGTTTGGCAGAGGCGGTTAACACTTTTGCGCGCGCTAACACCTTCTTTCTGAGCCTGACGCAGGCGATTTGCTCAGTGTGGAACGCGACAAAGCAGAAGAAGCATTGCATCAGACATCAATCCGCCTTCTGCGCCTTGTGGTTGTTTCGAAACTTGAACAGGAAGACGTATTCTGGCTACGTAAGATGCTTATAGTCCGAAAGGCAAGGTATGAACGAAAGAGGACAAATGTTTGAGAAGATCAAACCTTGAGATGTATCTCGACATCCTTCGCGTTCTGGAAGGCGGTGGTCAGTTGAAGCTGACGCACATAATGTATGAGACCAACGTTAACTGTTGCGTTCTCAAGGAGTATTTGGACTTTCTAGTGAAGCAAGGCCTGGTTGAAACGCGGGCCGTGGGAAGGCAAAGAATGGCCTACTCAATAACTCAAAGAGGCATAACCGTACTCAACTGTTTCAGAGAGCTCAAACAAGTTTTGCCCATCGTGGATGAAGACCGCAACCTAACGCCAGTTCCCATTTGATCTGTGGCATCAAAGCGTGCTCAATGCAGCAAGCAGTTCCAATGAAAACCTAGCAGTTAGGAATCACAAGTTACCAAGAATGAGCCATCCTTCTTTTGCACGCATGTGAATCTTGAGTTTTAAGTGATATTGAAAGACGTAAGAAAAATCGCCAGTTATCCGTGCCTATTCCTTCTTCTCCTTCATTTGCAGTACATGGTTGGCCAGCAGTGAGAAAGTCAATGGACGAATGTGAACTTTGTCCTCCAGGCTTATCAGGAAGCTTCGGGAACTTGACATGTCAAGGAAAGGATATTCTTTCAACCTGCCCATGAATTCGGCGTATGAGGAATAGTCTTCATGTAAGGAGACGATTACCCCTGTACTCTCCAGTCCCAATCCTCTTTCAAACATGATGATTTTCTGCGACGGCTCGCCACTCAAGCCTGTCCAAGTTGCTGCGATTATTTCCTCTTTTTTTCCAAGGTTAGGTTCCTTGAGTGAACAGAAAGTCAACGCCATAATCTTGTATCCAAGTTCAAGGAAGTCAGGTATCATCGTGTACTCTTTGATAACGCCTTCTCCCTTAAGCTTCTTGATCATTCTGCTAACGGTGGGCTGAGAAACCTTCAGAACTCTGGCCAGTTCTCTGTCACTTCTGCGGCTGTTCTTCACAAGCTCTGAAATCAGTTTCAACTCAACATCCTTCAAACAATCCCTCTCCTACCCTCGGCCACAGCCGTATAGCACACTGCTCTAAGGCTAAAAAGCTTTGATGCTCTCTGCCACATATTACGGTCGCGAATAGAAAAGCGCGCGCTTGGGCTGAACGGAGGAATCAAAATGGAGGTTCTAGGACAATGTGCTTGGTGCTTGTTGATTCCACGGTAAGGGTTGACCGATTGATGGTATCACTTTGAAATAGTATATCGTACCGACCTGCCACGAGTAGTTCAGTGTTATTCTCTGAACAGTGCCTGCTGGGATAGGCAAGGGGCTGATTGTCTGGTTGTCCATCGTGGAAGATGATGTTCCAACATAGACCTGGATTATGGTGGTGTCCGAAGTGCCTGTATCTTGTATGTCGATGTCTATTTTGGTTCCATTTCCGTAGAATCTCACGTTTGCCGGGTAAAGAACCACGCCTGCTTGTCCTGTTGTATGGGTCATATAAGTCATTACCCACGCGTACGTCACCACTATCGCGGCCACGGCTATGACGACGAGCAGCAGCGTAGCGAGTATTGGCGAAATGCCTTTCTTGGATTTGAATAGCTTATGGGTCAAACTATTCACCTTCTTGTTGGTTAAGGATGATTCAATTTTGTTATTTAACATGTATGAACCCTCAATCCACATTCCTGATCAAATTCCGCTGTCCAAAAGTGGGCTGGCAGATCAAGTAGACTTCGTCTTTCCATGTTATGCCATCAGCCTCCTCTTCGTATCACACTCTACCATCTTAAGTCGACCTGTCAACTAATGTCCAGTGTACACGGCTACAGTTGGCGGATATTCAACGCTTATCCAAGAACCGCTAACTTGGCCGCTCGCTGTTTGATAGATTGGTGTTGTGTTGCTGAACGTCGACACCGCGCCGCACCAAATCGTGTTAAAGAGAAAAGTGAAGCTCACAGGAGCTATTTCCACTGGGAGCAATTCAATTGTTCGCGCCGTTGCGTTCACTCTAAGTTCCCCTGTCTGGGTTCCGGCCAAACTGTCGAAGCTGTATAGCTGGCTGTTTCCAGTGTCCGTAAACATGATGCCTGCCCCGTTTGCACCAGAAATCAGTTGGCTCCAGTGATGTGCCCAGACTGATGACTGGTTGTAGAATGTTCCTGTTGCATTTGAAACTATTGGGTAGCCGTTTGCCATTCCGTTTTCGGTCTGCACTTGGGTGAATGAGCTTTGCAGTTCGATTGGGCACATATCAGTGATGGTTCTGTTTTGTTGTGATTGTACGAACAGGCCCCTTAGCTCAAAGGTGTAGTAGGTTGCGTTTGCAGGCAAAGTCAATACGATGTGGGAGTAAATGTTTGGACAGTTAGCGACGCCACCAGACTGTCCGCCACCACCACTCCATTCAGCCTCTTGTTGAACTATGTCTCTTACAACTCCAGAACTGATTATGTATGCAAGCCCAGCGCCGTAAGTGCTCGGTTGGTTGTTCATTCGCATGAAGGTGGCTGTACATGACACGCTTCCAATGGAGGAGACTACTGGCTGAAAGTCTCCGGTAAACTGAAGGGTCAGTATGCCGTTCGTCAGTCTTCCTGCGGAAGGATTGTCTCCGGTGAAGTATCTGTCTACGAAAGCGTACGGCGTTTGAGTCGCTAGGTCACTTCCGTTCCACCATATTGTCACTCTTGAAACGTTGTTGTTAATCAGAAAAACGATCATATTTCCATCGCTGAAAACGCTTGAATTGCTAGTCAAGCCCAGCGGTATCAAGTAATCAGAAGCCCAGTCTTCTATTTGGAACGGAACTTCAGAATCGACACCATTTGTCGTCTGGTTCACGTGTATTGATTTGACGGGGAGCGGAGGAATCGGCATTGTCTGGTTTGTCTGCGTTGATAGTTGCAAGTTTTGTCCCAACCATCGCATGGTGCCGTTTTGCAGCAGTTCTATAGTGATCGTGTCACGCACGTTGCTTAATGTGTTATTCGTGTCAATGTGGAGAAGCGTTGCATCTATTTGCCAACTGTTTTGAATAGAATCTCCAGTTTGTGTTCCATCTGAGAACCTGATGGTGAATGTTGGATTTGTTAGATATGTGGTTACTGACACGTTGTTCCAGCTATTTGCCGTTAAGCTTGGAATTATGGTGAGCCACGAACTTCCAGACATATTCCACCATTGAACAGACAGGTTTTCTGCTGGACTGGAAACCGGCCCCGTGAAAATGTCCAGTTCCTTATTTGTTCCTGTAAAATCGACGTTTGCCCACTGTTCTTCAATGTCAAGGCGGTAGTTAGGCGATGTGCTGCAGTTGCAGTAGATGCTGTAGTTATAGCTACCATTAGAAAAGCTGGGTGAATTCGGCCAGGTTCCATAAGTTTGGCTCAAATAACGACTTGTTCCACTTCCGGAGCTGCCACGATAGAGTTCTGCACTACCACTTGCGCTATTGGCCCAAACCACTAGTATGTAGTTAGTACTTGCTGTGAGAGTAGGCTGACTTCCGGTGGCGAAGGCGAAGGTTACCCATCCGTCGTTTGATGTAGTAACTGATACTTCTTGAGTGCCGGCGACGAAGGTTCCAGTCGATGTATATATTGCAGCTTTTGCGGTATGTGTAGCTGATACCTGTATGTAAGCAGTTATGCTCTGGGCAGTTACGCTGTATGCGGGGCTCGTGAATATTGAGCCTCTAATGTAGTTTTCAATACTATCACTAGATGAGCCTTGTTGTGTATTGCCAAAGGAGCTCAAAGCAGTGTCCGCCTCTGTCAGAGTATCGTTAATCTTGTCCGGGGCGTATTGCTGCGCCGTGAAGTTCAACTGTGTGCCCATATTGCCATTCGTATCCACATCTGATGAGTTGTTGTTGACGTAGTAATATGAGGGCGTCATTGTTGATGAGGTGGATGGCCACGTTAGATCCATGCCGTATGAGGAGTATGGTGAGGCCACGACGATTATGCCTCGTTGATCTTCTACTTGGATGACGTAGGAATTGGCGTCTATTCCTGCAGGTGGCTGGATTTGGTATGTGCCGTTTGTGTAGGCTATTGGGCTCGTGCTGGGGGAGACTAATGTCCAGGTCGAATTTGCGGTTTGATACTGGAAGAATTGGAAATTTCGTTGTTCGAGATCTGTTATAGGTTCATTCTGGTCTCTGGTCACTATTAGACTTGTTTGGTTGTTCTGTGTTGTGTTTGCAATCTGCACCGTTAGTCCGCATGAAGGTGCGTACTGGGCTCCATAAATGCCGAGTTTCGTTAGGTTGTAAGTTACCCTGAGGTATCCTGTGCTGTAACTGGTGTTGTTAAACCAGTAGGTGTGAACTGTTAGATTCGTTAGGCTAAATCCGGCTCCCCACTCGGCATGAGTGTTTGCGACGTACTCAAGTCCGCTGGTTGTGTAGTTAAACGTGCTTTGATTTGCAAATGAGGTGTCTCCAGTGACGCGAATGACCGAACCATAATAACCCACGCTAAAACCGAGCATTTGTTTTATGGCAAAGTTGGTCTCGTCGATGGCAGTCAGAACTTGCGGTTGAACCTGAATCGAATCGTTGAGAATCACAGTGTAAGTCAATATGACGGTTGACACGAGAATTATGGAAATCAGCAAGGCAGCGATAATTGAAAACTGACCTTTGTTATTCAACCTACTTTCCCCCAGCTAATCCGAGTTGCAGAACAACAAGTTTAGAACTGCCTGCAGCCGTGTACTGTGACTTGTAGAGTGCAGGATTGTAATTGGACAAGATGCCCAGGCCGGCGAGTCTGATGTCTGGGACTCGCGTTACCCCCAGCGTAAAAAGAGAACCTGTAACGTTGGTTCCCCCCCTGAAAACATGATTGAATACGGCTCCCGGTACGGCATTGTTCTTGGCATTGAAAACCATGTCCGTGATCGTTAGGTTGTATTGAGTAGTGATTGATGCAGGTAAGGCTCTCGAGGCGGTCTGCGTAGGTGAAGGAAAGATACCGTAATAGCTGCAATTGCTAAGAGCTGTCGCCGTGAGGGTGACGACACCGACGTCCGAGGTAAGCCAATTGTTATTATAACTATACGGCTTGCCGTCTATGCCCTCCAGAAAAGCGTTGAGTCCAGCAGCGTCGACCATCTTCATCCCGTAAATGCCCCAACTATTCTGTGTTCCACTGAGAGCCAATGTGTTCGAGACGTAATAGAGCGGGTAACCGACTATGCTTACCCAAGTCCAATTGTACCGATTGACCATTCTGCCCAACTGGTAATCGTACTGAGCGTAATCGCTTGAATATAGGGTTGCATAGCTCTGGGGTATCGGCACGGCTTCACCATTCGTATTGATGACGATGGCGTTCTGCACGGTCTCGTTCTGCAGGGGTTGTCCGTTCAACAGTTGTCCAAGCTGTGTGGTATTTTGAACCATTACGATAGAGGATGGATCGAAGTAAGAAGCAAACATCTGTGCAAATTCTTGTGCAATGCTCTGAACAGTATACCCGGTAATCCACCAGCCGTTCGAGTCGCTGCAGTTCAAAATGTACAGTGTTGCTGCTATTTTCTGAGGTGTGACACTGAAAGTTACGTTGGACGAGGCAACCAAGTAGGATGCGACGTCGGAACCTACGCCTAGACTTTGGGCGTTGGAAATCGAACGCGCGCTTGCTGCATTGTAAAGCTGTCCATTCTGGGTTGATATGTCGTAGGCTGTTAGGTTGTAAACTATGTTTGGCGGTAGACAGGCTGAAAGTGCGATTTGAAGCTGGTTCCATGCAGTGTCATTTGTTGTGTCGAAAGCAATAGCGCTAAGGTCGTCTTGTGCATCTAGGGTTTGCAACGTTGTCAGGGCAAGTCTGCTCAAGTTTATGGGCGAAACCTGCCGGGGCGAGGGTAAAACTGCAAAGAACGAGGCTGTAAGAAAAGCTCCAGTCATTATGAGGATTACGATTAATGTTTCGACTGTACGCATCATCTTAGCCTGTCACCTCGTAACCTTGCAGACTCCAGAGGGAGAGTTTCGCTTGATACGCGATGTCTCCAATGAGGACTTGGCGCAAGTCCGTGGCAACCCAGTTCTTTCCAAAGGGGTTGGCACCGAAGGTCACGGGCACTCCTATCGAGTTGACTCCAAGAGGGGTTATCACAATGCCGTAGCTGTTTCCGTCGCCATAGGCGATAACCAAGAAACCAGTCTGATTCATCGTGATGATTTGCAAATTCTGAGAGGGTGTGGTGCTGTCCACGCTACCGGCAAAGATTCCAGCTGGAATCGGCACGAAATTGTCGGGTAGGGCATAAAAAGAGGCGTTGAAATACAGGGAACCCATGCCAATCTGCGGATTCTGGGTGAGCGATACGTTTGCTGTTCCACTGTCGTAGCTCTGGATATAGGGTATTAGACTTCCGGCGTTGGTCACGGTTTCTTGTGACAGGTAGCCTATTCCGCTAATTCCGGCTGTGCTGGCTTTCACTATGAACGTGAATGCGGTTCCACTGCTCAAAGATGGAAACTCTTTGAATGCGATGCCGGAAGAGTCGGTTTGGAGAATGTCGGACGTGAAATTGTAATTCATGATGGGATAATTGCCTGCGCTTGTGTTCGCCCAGAACATCAGGTAGTTCAGGTACGCGTTGCTGAGTGGAAACCCAGTTCCGTATGCTTGAATCTTGAGTTTCAGGTAAGCATCGGGTACCTCAGAAACGTCCACCGTGACGGTCGGTGTAATCGCCAGCTGAAAATCGTAGGTTCCGTTTATCCCCAACAGGCTAGTCACGTTCCGGTAACTGATGCACTGGCTTGCTTGCAGGAGTAAGTATCCACCATTCAGGCTCCATGACACGTTGTTGTATTGTTGAGCCCCCGGGGAAAGTAGTCGCATGAAGGAAAAGGGACTTAGCCGGTACTCTTGGAATTCTGGGTCTTGCAAGCCGAAGAATGTAAGCTTCTGCGTGCTGCTGCCAGAGACTCCCCAATCGGGGCTAGTGCCTGGATTCAACAGCATGCTATCAAGAACGTCGCTGCACTTTGTTGCGATGTATCTGTGGTACTGATAGACGATTGCTGTTTGATTCATTTGATTGAAGAATCCGATGAAAAGCAGTATAGCGGCTAAGAAAACTGTGAAAGCAACCAAATGATCTATCGTTGCGCCTGCCACTATGTACCGCCTCTCATTATCCTCCAAATCCTAGCTTGATGGTTCCGTCAAACTTCTCAGCGTAAGCATTCGCATTCGTGGAATTGCTCACGAAGGTCGTTGGAAGATCCCACTGTGCGTTTTGACCCAAGAGGACTGAGGATGTCACCTCGTATTTGGTGGTTACCAGCCTAACGGTTATCTTGAGTACTTGGCTCGAATTTGTCGCGGCGCCTGAAGGTTGAAGTGTCGCGTTTGCCGTGTAAGAGTACCCATCTATGTAAGGGGGAAGCCCAAACTGGACGGATGTTGTTCCGGCTGGTATTGTGGCATGATTAAGCGCGAAGTACATCTGCTGTATTGTGCTGCCCATGTTGCTTGCTGCGTCTTGAAGTACAAGGGTCCTTCGTGAATCAACCCAGACATTCATCAAATAGGTTGCAACTACGGGGAACAGGAAGATTTGTAGGATGAGAATCGGAATCATGATCACGTGTTCAATAGTTACATGCGGCGTACATTAACCTCCTTTGAGTCTTCTAGGCGGAAGCCCCTAGCGAGACGGTTACATCCCCCCCGTAAATTTCGACAACCGAATTAGGCCCTAGGGTGACTGTTTGACTCGTAGCCGCAAAGTTGAAGAAGTTCGACGTCAAGCCCATCCCCGCACCATTCGGGAAGTCTACAGTGATCGTAACGTTGTTGACGTTGCTGGATATTTGGTGGGGAACGTTTATTCCTGTCAGGGTCACTGACTGAGCCAGTCGTGGGGCCGCACCCTGATTAAGAATCGGCAAGTAGAACCTGGCATAATTGACACCATTTATCACGGCATTAAGCTGACGGACGATTGGTGCAACCACTATTCTGATGTAGCTTCCATCCTGCATGGGTACTTTCTCGGTGACAAAGGCTCTGCAAACGGGTGCCGAAGTGCCGTTTTGCAGAAAACTGTTTGACGCTGGGAATATCTCTTCAAAGTAATTGTTCGCAACAGAATAATCGGTTATCAGTATGCTGAACAGAATTACCCCAACACTGAAGTTGGCTACAAGCGTCCCGTCAAAATAGAAGCTGTAGTTCAAGGCTGGAGACCGAAATGTAACTCCTCCGTACTTGCTTGCATAAGTCAAAGTCTGAGTACGTCCCGGAATCCAAGCCACATCATCCACTTGGAGACCGAGAGTCTGCATAAACTGCTTCATAGAGTTGAAATCGTTCTGAGCGATCTGTCCGTTCAAATAGCTGTTCACAAAAGTAATGGTCACAAGAAGCATCACTATGATGGCGCTTGTCAATATAGTCGTTGAAATCGCCGAACTTATGGCTCGTTTGTTCTTTCGCCACCGTCGAAGTGAGTTTCTCAAGGCCATGTCCGGTCTCTCTCCTCCACGCTCAGAGCTTGATGAACATGGGCAATAGCTCTGCTGCTACGATTGAAATTATGACTAGAACTGCCGCATGCTTGAACCCTGCCGCTATGGATTCCTCGCTGATTTTTCCAGCCACGATACCTACCATATAGCTGTAGAAAATAGCTGACGTCGTGAAAATTTGTCTGATCCAGTCCATGTTTGCTGGAGGCGGAGCTCCACCAACTCCTATAGTACCTGTCGTGAAACCCAGCATCATCGATGTGGTCACGACGAGAAGCAGTGCCGCAAAGTAGGGCATCATGATGTAGGGTCGAGTTGAAGATTTCTTTTCTTTTTCAACCTCTTGGGTCGAATTGTTGAATCTGGCAAGCGACTCTATCATTTCAATAGTGCCCCCGCCGACATCCACCGTCTCAACGAGCAAGAACATGACGATTTGCGTCATCCAACTTTTCGTCCTGCTTATGAAGTCCATCATCACCTTTTTCAATGGAATTCCCCAAGAGATTTCTGAGCTGATTTTTCGCAGTTCCTTGCTGAACACGCCGTATTCGCGGTGTGAAAGGCTTTCAATGCACTTTTCGGGTGAGAGTCCTGTTTTTCTGACTTCCGTCAGGTCTCTTAGAAAGCTGTTTATGCCTTGTTCCGTGCTTGTCTTCTTGCTTGAGAGTTTGCCGTGTACAACGGCTGCTGGTGCAGCTGAGACGAACAATCCTAACGCAAGCGCCACGGGCATTTTACTTAGTATGCCGAAACTGCCGCTGAGAAAGAGAAATAGGAACAATGACATTCCTGCTACGGCGCACACGGCAAAGACTTTGTATGGCCGCATTTCGGTAACCGGTGTTTTAGGCTGCATGCTATGTGCCAGGTAAACGAACATCATTGACAGCATTGGACTGAAGACGAACGTGTAGAGAATAATGGTTGAAACATCGCCGCCCGATCCGCCGCCTACGCCAATGTTTTGTACGCTGAACATTATGTAGAAGCAGAGAGACATCATCACGTTGACTATTATGAAGGTTTCCAGAAGCATTCCGAGTCTTTCAGCTGCAGCTCTGACGCGCAATGCTCTGGCCTTGAAAATGTCTTCTGCCTTTCTTTCCAAAAAGTGTCCGATGTCTCCGCCGATGATGACTGTTGACGAGTACCCTGAAAGGAAATCTTTGAAGATGTCTAACGGGTTTTTCTTTGCCGCATTCTGAATCGCGGTTAACGGGTCTATTCCAAAGATCTCCACGTCTTTTATGATTTCTCTCGCTTCCACCTTCATCGCCGGCATCAGTTCGACCTGTGCGAGTCGTTTAAAACTGGAGTACGGTGCTATGCCGCCTGAAGCCATGACGCTGATGTAAGCTGTGGCAAACGGCATTTCTCTTTCCAGATTGCTTGCCCTCTCGCCGGATCTGGACATGGGAACCACTAGGAATCCAATCATCACATAAAACGGAGCGGGTATCAAGAAAATAATCGGCATGAAACCATAGAGAAGCACGACAACCACCGAGACTATTGACAACGGAAGCATCAGCACAGCCGCGAATAACATTAGTGAGACGTAGGTTTCTGGGTAAATCTTGATTTTTGCCCGTTCCAAGTAATCCTTGAATTCGAAGACATGTTTCAGAAAGGAGGGTGCAATGTTCCCGAAAAGACGGAAGGACCATGCCTCAAGGGTTTTTAGAAGCGGCAATTACCTTAACCTCCTCCCCTGCTAGGATTTTTTCATAAATCTGCTTCGGTCTGGCATAATACTCTGCAATTATTGCGGCTACATCTTTGTAACTTCTGATCTTACGTTCATTCATCCAGTGCAAAACGTTTTTGCGTCTCTCAATTTCATCGAGCAGCTCTTTCCTGCTTGAACCCATGCGTTCGGAGATGGCAGACAACAGAACGCTCTTGTCGAAACTCGGTTTGTGCTCGTCCTCGTTCGGTTGCCATTTGAAGATGCCTCTGTAATCTTGAAAATCCGCGATTTCACTAACGTTCAAGACACGTCTGAATGCTTTTCTTTCGTTGTTTTTCACAAGGTGGACTCTTTGGATCGACAGTATGATGTTCATTAACGGAAGATAGGCTGGCGAGATGTCCATGGGTTTCTGTGTCAGACGTTTGAGCGCTGAATCCAGGTTTTCAGCGTGCATTGTGCACATTCCACCGTGGCCCGTTGCCAGCGCTTGGAAAAGCACGTAAGCTTCTTGGCCTCGGACCTCGCCTACGATTAGTATGTCTGGGCGATGTCTCATCGAAGTTTTTACAAGATCGAAAAGTGCAACTTCCCCGATGCTGTTTCCGCCCAAGCCATAGCTCTGTCTGGAAATCAGCGAAATCCAGTTTTCATGAGACAAGTTCAGTTCTGCCGTTTCTTCGATGGTGATTATTTTGCTTCCCGGCTTGATCAAACAGGCTAAGGCGTTTAGGGCTGTTGTTTTTCCGGCAGCCGTTCCCCCTAAGACCATGATTGACGACCTGTTCTCAAGACACAGCCAGAAATAGGCAGCCATTTCCTCTGAGAAAGTGCCTATGTTAATCAAGTCTATTATTGAATAAGGGTCTTCTCTGAATTTTCTGATAGTGAAGGCGGTTCCGAAAGGCGTGACCTCACGTCTGTAACAGACTGCCAACCTGTGCTTTCCGGGTAACGAGGCATCCACTATTGGAAAGGCTGAGCTCACATGTTTTCCAGCCATGTGAACGAGCTTGACAACCATGTTGTCGAGTTCTTCGTCATTTTCGAACTGAATGTTTGTTTCGATGCTTTCGTAGTTTCTGTGCCAAATGTAAACCGACCTCTGAACTCCATCACACGAGATGTCTTCAATGTTTGGGTCTCGCATTAGCGGATCAATCGAACTGAAACCAACAAGATCTCTCTCAGCGTGGTAGAGAATCTTGTACCACGAAACATCCGGTAACCAACCCAAGCTTATTCGGTATTTATCGACAATTTTCTTGGCTTCATCTGCGAAAAACTTTCTCGGATCAGCGATCTCTTCTTTTGGCGATTCTATTTCTGCGAGTAATATCTCTAAAATTCGCTGGTAAACGCTTCTTTCGAGCGGATCAAGCTGCAGTTCGTCCAAAATATACTTGTATTCTCCAGTCTTGGGGTTCTGGGCAATGGCCACATGGGCAAAAGGTTCGTAAAGCGGATACTTCTCGGCTATCCTGTACCCTCTCGGCACGGGCTTCGGAGGAGACGATACAAGTGCGGGCTGCTCACGTCTCTTGAGGTTTAGCCTGACCTGCACCTTTTTTAGCTTCGCTAATGTTCCCTTTAGCCGCAACTGTGTCATTGTTGTTCTCCTATGCACTAATTAATGGCGGATAGAGTCTATTAAATATTGCGTCTCAAGATACATTATTCATCGGCGCTTTCTTCCCCAGTGGAGACGACGATCACTTTCAATTTGATCAAAATGACAACTATGACTGCAATGATGACAGGGATGATAATCAGGAGCATGGTTACCCAAGGAAAACCTTCCTCGTTGTGCGTGGGGGTTACTGGAATCACGCTTATCGTTGTTTGGCTCGCGTTTGCAACGTATCCGTTCTTGGTGACGTTGGCGGATATGGCGACAGTCAACTGCACGGTTGTTGACGGAGCGTTATACACAAATGAGTAGGTTCCGTTTACATCCGTGAGACCGGTTGTACTGGAAAAGTTTCCAGTTCCGTTGGCGGAAATGGTGACTTGGGCGCCTGCAACGGGTCTTGAGTTAGCTGCAGCTTTTACAGTCAGAACCGCGTTGCCGTCCGGCATGATTGCATACGAGCTGGCGGTGACTTGAACACTCATGTTTCCAGCGTTATCTGTTAGCGTCAGGAAGTCCTGTCCGTCAGCGTATCCTGTTTTTGAGCATTGAGCCCTGATGACGATGTCCGTGGGCGCATTGGCTTGGGGTGTCGTGAAAACGAAGTAGGCAAATCCATAAGCATCCGTTGTTCCGTTGGGCTGCGAGAAGTTTCCTCCGTTTTCAGAGGTCACGGCGACGTTGACGTTTTGAACTGGAGCGAGGTTGTAGGTTACGTGTACGGTTACAGATACGTTGGATTCTGAAATCGCAGCGTAGTTGTCGGCTGTCAGGTACACGATGAGCACTTTTGGCACTATGGTTATGACGGTTTGGTTTGCTCCGTCTATGTAGTGGCTCTTTGTTGCCGTTGCCGTTACTGTAGCGTTGAGCGTTGATGTTGTTAGGGGCGCTGTGAAAGGAAATGTGGCCATGCCGTTTGAATTTGTGATTCCTGTGGTTGAACTGAAGTTTCCTGTGCTGCCCGATGATACGGTGACGTTTGCGTTCGGTACAGGATTTGCGTCGCACGTTACGAGGGCAGTTACGGTCGTGTTTCCTTCAGAAGTGATTGTGGCAAGGTTAGGAGTCAGTTTTACGGCTAGCACGTTCTGAAGCACGGTTATTGTTTCTTGATCGTGTCCGTCTGTGTATCCTGCATGTTGGGCTGTCACGGTGATTGTGACGTTCAATGGGCTAAGCGTGTAAGGAGCAGTGAAATTTAATGTCAAGCTGCCGTCTGTGCCCGTGACCCCCGTGCCTGCCGAGAGTGTACCGTTATCTACGGCTGCCGTCAGTGAAGCATTGATGACGGATTGGGCGAGGCCGTTTGTGACGTGGAAGATTGCGGCCACGGTCGCTTCAGACTTGACTGTGGCTGGGTCCGTGCTTAACTGAGTGTGCAGCATTGGAAGAACCTTCAGATACTCGTGGCAAGAACCATCCGCGTATCCGGCTTCAGTGGCTGTGGCAATCAACCTGACGTACGATACGTCTGTAACGTTCGGCGCGGTGAAGGCTGTGGAAAAGTGGCCGGTTTGATCTGTCACACCTGACGCTGGTGAGAAACTTCCACCCCTCAACGCGAGCAGCGTAACAGCTGCATTCGCCATCCCGCCGGATGCGTTTGACACGTAAACGGTGACTGTGACGTTTCCGTTGTAATCGGCGACTTCGTTGCCAAGAGTCATCGAAACGCTTAGAGGAGTAAGATCTTGGACAGTTATTGTTGTTGCCACGTCTTGGCTTGTCGTGTTGAAATCGTCTATGACCTTTAGACTTGTGATGTAGGTTCCGACTGTGGAATAGGTGTGGTTGAAGAGCGATAGGGTTGTCCATCCGCTGTTGTTTCCGTCTCCGAAGTCGAAGAAGTATTGGTCGACACGCCGATCGTCGTATGAGTTGGTACCGATGAACGTTACGTTCTGGTTTGGCGCAACGAGGGTCTTGTCGGTTTGAAGTATTGCTGCTGGCGGTGCGTTGTTATAGTCACAAGGCGCTGACAAAAAGAATATGAAGTCAAGATTCACCCCGTTGCCGCCAACGCTGTTTCCTCTTCCGCCAGGGTTCAGCGAGCTGTGAAACGGGCCGCTCTCGTCGCCCCAATAATTGTACCTTGCATCCACACTGGCTGTGGGTGAAACATCCACGCCTACAGTATTGTTGTATATATCGTTGAAGTGGGCTTCGTGGCTAATTCCGTTTTCGTAGAAGATTCCTTTGGTGTTGTTTGAAATGTAGTTGCGGGTAATGTACGTGCTCTCGTTTGTTGTCACGCTGAATCCATTGTTGTTTAATGAAACGTTGTTTTGAAGGATAGTCATGTCGTAAAAGGCGTCGGCGCCAAGAACTATCCCGCTTTGGCCACTGAGCAAGATATTGTTTTGCGTTATGTTTATTGTTCCCGTCAAGTTTCCTGCTAAGACGATGCCATCTCCGTTTGAGCTTATGAGGTTGTTTTCTATTGTGACTTGGCTGTCTCCGGCCAAGTTGATGCCGTCTATGGTGTTGTTAGCTATCTCGTTGTTTTCAATGATTATGCTGCCGCCAGTTACTATCACCCCGTTCGAATTGAACCTCACAAAGTTGTTTCCCAGGTATAGAGAGCCGCTTTCTAATGTTACGCCGTCTGCTCCGTATTCGATCACGCAGTGCGTTATCGAGGACTGCTGCGTTCCGTTGATCAAGATTGTTCCCCAGTCTGCCGTGCTAGCATTCAGACTGTCGGATGTGAACCGTATCATTCTGTCATCCGTGCCGTCTGCAACAATTCTTCCATTCACCGTTATCGAGAAGTTTTCTCCAAATCTTACTTGAACGCCAGGCTCTATCGTTAGCGTTACGCTTGGGTTGACGATGACGTTATTTGAAACTATAAACGGACTGTCAACCAAAGTCCAATCTGTGTCCTGCGTTATGGTTCCTTCAACGTACGTTGCCCCAACCGTGGGCAGAATCCTGTAAACACTGGCGAAGGAACTGAAAACAAAGACCATGGTAAACAAGATAAGTAATAGCTTGTATCGTTTATTCATGAGCATTCATCCGTTTTGCAGTTCAGGATTATAGTACCCCTCTGGCAAGTGCTAGCTTAAACGTTATGAATTGAGAATCATGCTTCGAAATCCGAACCGATTCTTCTTCTGAGACTTCAGAATCGGCAATAGATTTAACACAGTGAAGGGCAATGTAGGACTCGACATGGAGGAGATTCTGTGAGGAGTTTCACGGTGTTTGCTCTTGAAGGCTTCCCGTTGATAGGTTTTGGCGATGATTTGGCTAAGATCACCGTTGAAACTGCTAGGAAGGACGGGTTGGAGCTTGAAGATGGAGATGTGATTGTTGCTGCACAGAAGATATTTTCCAAGGCTGAAGGGAGAGTGGTAAGACTGAGAGATGTCGTCGCTTCGAGAAAGGCTCAAAGGCTGGCGAAGATTGTTGGGAAAGATCCGAGGTTCGTGGAGCTGGTATTGAGGGAGACGAAGAGGGTTCTGAAGGCTTCTCGTGACATATTGCTCGTCGAAGACGTTCGCGGCTTGGTGTGCATAAACGCCGGAATTGACAAGTCAAACGTGCATGGAGGAGGCGAGTTCGCACTCTTGCCCGAGAATCCTGACAGGTCGGCAGAAGAGTGCCGCAAGAGAATCCACCAGCTAACTGGAAGAGATGTTTCTGTGGTGATTTGTGACACTTACAGTCGCCCTTTCAGGCGGGGACAAGTAAATTTCGCGATAGGCATCGCAGGTATCAACCTGTTCAGAGACTATAGGGGGACAAAAGATCTTTTTGGACGGGTTCTCACGGTTAAAAACGTTGCCGTGGTTGATGAGATTGCGGCAGCGGCCGAACTGGTCATGGGCCAGGCGAAAGAGGGAAGGCCAGTTGTCATTTTCAAGGGACTAGACAGGTCTGTAGTCTTGCATGAAAAATGCGACATTGAAGAAGTGTTTATTTCGAGAAAGGAGGATCTTTTCCGAAACGTACTGTGACCGCGACGGTGGGAAACTTGCGTTCACAACGCTGTCCCGGTGGCGTTTCTAGTGCGTTTCGATTTTTTGTTTTTTTCTTCAGGGTTCTGAACAAGTAAGGTCAGAACCGTGCAAGCGCATGCGGCGAATTCTCTATTTCTCGAATGGAAAGACTTTTAAACGGATTAGCTAAGACTATAGAAGGAAGAAATTAAATATGAGAGGAATGAAAAATTGAAAATAAGGAATCATACTAAGACTATTGTGGCAATACTTACAGCTTTAGTGATACTTTGTTCAGCAATAATGATGCCAACCCTAGCTTTCAGATATGGGCAATCATCAGCAGGAGCAGACTATGCTGTATTAGAAGGAGTTGCTGGCAGCGATTACTATGACAGCATGCAGTATTCTTACCATGTGAATCAATGGGCAAATGATAATGGCCTACTTCAATCGTTTACTCCGGATGACGTGTACTACGACGCTAGCAAAAGCCTAAGAGTTGGTTTGACCGAATACGGCGAGTTGGCAACTCCAGCGAACGCTGGAATTGCCTACGGAGCAAACGCCACTGAGTGGGCAAACAGTGAGTCCTGGGCTTCTACAGACGTCAATCAGAAGTACTGGATCCAAGGCTGGGTGTTCTACCTTAACTACACGCGACAGGGCATAATGCGAGCACTAGAAGGTTACGCACTATACAGTGACTTGACAACAGTTGAAGGTGCAAGAAAAGTATACAGTTGGTACGGCCAATACAACCCAGACGAAATCGGCGCAGTTCTCACTGGAAATGGCACTTTGATTCCTAGTGGTGTCAAAATACTGTATGACAGTGCAAGACTCGCAATCGCAAGATCGGCTACCATCATCCACGACGCATATTATGACGAAGATGTTGCGGAGGTTTTCGTGACCGTCGTCTTCAACAAAGATACAAAATACGCCATAGTCTACAAGGATGTCAAGATGTTGCTTGACCCCAAAGTCTTGGACTACATAAGCGACTTCAGCTTCGGCGAGAGATACGAATTAGACATTGCAAGAGGAATCAATCCGGGAAACACGGCTTATGCAGAGTACTATCCCAACAACATCACCAGCGTGTACCAGCACCCACTAACCGGCCAGTACAATGTTGACATTGTGCAGGCTTTCAACCCCGACGAGGACTACCTATTCTTTGCTGGTTACTGGCCCAATACAACTGAGCACACATTGTACGCACCACTGATTCCAGATCTGCCTCACGGATTCACAAGAGTCCTCGCCCCTGGAACTAGTGTTAACGACATACCTCATCCTCCAGCTGGTCCTGGTGAGCCTAGTACACCCTGGGTAATTGCACAGTGGCGGTACAACTCTTCCGCATGGCCGAATCTTCTATCATGGTTCGCCAAATCAGCCAACAGACAAATGAGATTCGTCGAAGTAGCAGGCATGACCGACTTCAACGGTGACCTACACCCTGCCATGGACACAGACGCTGGAGACCTCACCGACCAAGTTGACACCGAAGCCCTGTACATGCTAAACCAAGTGTTCAACCCAGAGGATCTGAACTCTCTGGCCGCAACTCCAGCCACCGGTGATTCTCCGTTCATGTGGACAGGCTTGGGACAGAGCGCAGCTACAACCGACAGTGGAGGTGCAGGACTAGTTGGCGGCAACGGCTACGGTTACTTCGCAACTTCGTTCACGCTGTTCGACAGAAACGACACAATGTTCCCGTACATTGCTCCAGTTGTAGGGATGAAAGGAACCATACCCTATGGATTGAATTACTTCGGAGGAAACTACTATGAATCGTTTAGCAACAGCGGCACAGGAGCAGGCACAGACACAACCACCTTCAAGCGTACAGGTCTCAATGGTTTCGCATTCGGAATCTACGACGACGTCATTGACAGCCAGCCTCAACCGATAGCTGGCGGCTGGTCAATCGAAACTGCCGCAGGAGACTGGTACTGGTATCCTTCCAAAGATCCATTGACTGAAAGATGGTTCTACAACGGCACTGATGAAACATGGACGATGGAAGGCTACAACGACGTGACCTATGATCCGAACGGAATCCTTAGCCTAGGCGGCATGAAAGCAAACGGCTTGACAAGATACTTCAACGACTTCAACTTTGCAATCAGCAGAGAAGGAACAGCGGCTTACGCGCTTATCAACGGCGGCTCAGTCACTGGGTCGGCACCGACAAGCGACAGCGCTCTTGCAACGTACGACTACTTCCCTGTCTCATCATGGGCAGTGAATAAAACTGCATTCGGCTACAAGGATGGATACGCGGTGATATCCTTGGCAAGAGACATCAACGGAACGAGAGGCCTCTCAATATACGGCTGGGACGGAAGAGACACGTTCTGGGCCACAGCATGGGCTTCTCAATACATTGTCGGAAGTACTACGGGCTGGCTACCCGATGGCGCGGTCGCGGTCGTACTGAAGATGACTTACAACAATGGAAGTCACGAACCAACATTGTTCACTGTAGTAAAGGCATTGGGTACAATAACCGAGTTCGGAGACAACAATTTCATTGACGTGCACACGAACTTTGACAGCGGCAGTCAACCGTGGACTGGTGCAATAGCAGCCTTGCCAAGCTATCCAGAGGGTTGGGGTGAAGGAAACATCCCTGTCTGGTGGTGGGCAAAGCTCCCAACAACATCGACAGCAGCAATAGAGTTCGACCCGTAAAAACAATAATCCTCTTCTTTTTCTTTCCATATTTTTATATTGAAGCTTAGTTTTTCATGTAAATGTCTAACGCAGGCGAAATGACACATTGAAGCATTGGCCAATCATCTTAGTACTTATTCTACTATTCTTGAGCCCAGCATATGCGGGTCAGATCAGACTGACGGAAGATACAACCCTGTTCTACACATGTGCTAGAGTAGGCACTTCTGGATCAGCTTCTTCTTCAACTTGGAATGCTTCAATCGAAGTATTGACGTTCAACCAGACCACACTGATTCTTCAGAGCAACACAACTGAATCAACCTCTACAGTGAACTTGGAATACAGCGGAGGAACTCCAACGTACGCTGACTACGTGACCGCGCTGTTCTATCTGCCGCCTGAATGCATTGCTCAAAGCTTACTTGGCAATCTTAACTGGACGGCTAGGTTAACTACTCGCACTCCCGCTGTCGTTGCTAACTGGACGTCGAATAGCTTGAACTTCACAGTCGATGCTGGGAGCTTCGAAAGCCTCAATGTCACTCTTACTCTTGCAGGAATGGACTCTGGAGAATTGACGCTAATCTACGACGTAGACTCTGGAATAATGATATACGAACAATGGATTCCAATTTCAGGCAGCCAGCTCTATGGAGACATCATCGTACTCTCACTCAATGCAGTAACCACTCCATCTGAAACATCGCAAACAATCATCAATCTAGTTTTAACAATAGCAGTCTTCGCCACTCCAGCGGCGATGTTTTTGCACGGGGTAAACAAGAGCCTTCAGAGAAGACACCATGCGAAAAGGCTAGGACCAAGCAATATTAGGGCCAAGGACGGGTTTCCAGGGAAGCCGTTCTATGTAATCGTTGCGGGTAGCTTGTTAAATCTGGCTTCGATAATGCTTCCATGGAGCCAGATGGCTAGATCGTTGGTATATTTGCCTTTGAGCCTATCTTCGACATTTGCTGGATCTGCAGCCTTCAGGTCGACTTCCACTCTTTTTGGAGTAGGCTTGATGGTTCAAGTCAGTGCTATGGTGGCTTGGATAAGCATTGCCATACACGTCTATACTCATAAAAGAGTCGCTGCACAGGCCGTGACAATTGCTTCAAGTGCTTTGTCCTTCATGTCCGCAATTGTCTTCTTGCAAACCGGTTTGACAGTCTCATTTGGCCTGCCAGTCACCTTACTTTCTGGTGTCCTCTTGCTAGTGGGCACAACCATTGCTAAACTCACCACAAGAAAGAGCAACATAAGCAACATCAAAGAGTCGTAGATCATAGGCAAAGTTTGTCTTCAGACTTTCTCGAATGTGTATGGACAAAGCGCGCGCACTAAGAAGGGAATTGCAGTCGATGGGTTTCACCGTGCGGCATCATTAATCGTCAGAGCTGATGTACCTTGATCGTCGTCACGGAAATATCTGCCGTGGAACAAAAGACCACGGAAGAATCTGCCTAATTCGTGCTTTTTTCACTCCAATCACGCGGGATTTTCCCTTGAGTTTTCGATTGTTCTGTTCAAATTCGGCAATGGCGTACGCCCAGAAACTGTTACTAATTCTTCGTGCGGTGTAAGGTCCTTTGTGACTGCGCGAAGTAGATTATATAAAGTTGAAAGATACTCTAGGAAACACCGACGAAGTGAAGTCAGCTGATGGATGATTCTTGAGCGCGCGCTAATGAAAGCCGTAGTTTCATCCGTTTAGCGCGCACGGATCCGAGTATCAGTTCTGGCCATCGAGCGCATGATTCTTCGCATCATAATCCAGAGAAGGAAACCAATCGCGTATTTGCTGCCATTGTATCTTGCTGAAAAATAACAATGGAGAAAGGTCGAATGTCGACAACCTAGCGCGGATACAGGCCTGTCCAGATCAAAGGTCTTAAACCATTCGAAAAATTCTCTTGCGCCTTGTATTCCATTCCCAGTTTCCTTTCCATTGTCTAAGATGTCCATGATGTTGTTTTGCATATCTTTCCATTCCCCACGAAGTAAAGACCGATCTGAGGTCAGTACACCGTAGCTCAGACGGGTTTTAATCAGCTTGAACGCATCTTCGGGCCTTATTGAAAAGTTACTCCTTGCGGGATCAATATTCGCCAATGCCAATTCTGTTATAGTTCTTAGACATTTCTCGCATACACAGCAATTGAGAGCCTGAGGGGCCCTAGGAGTTGCAAAGAACCTGGCGCTTGAGCCGCAAACAATCAAATTAGAAAAGTAACGAGAATTACCGTTTAAGATGCGCTGCACTTTTTCAAGTCGAGTTAGTTCATGGTTGTCATAAACCACTCTTGTGTTGCCTACAGAAACATCAGCGAGATGGAACAAAAAGGATCCATTTGGTTCCCAGATGTTCTTGCAGTCAGACGAGGCGACCAGAAGCGTTCCAAACTGAGGCGTGAGTAAAGGGCTTGCTGCACCAACCAGAACCAAACCATGCGAAACCGCTAAACACCAATTGAATCCCGCCGGGAGAAAATTCTTATCCAGCAATTCACTATTGATTAGTTCACTTGCATTTGTTTTGACAAAATGAATATCCAGTCCTTCTTGATTCGCGAAGTCTTGAAGTTTGCTTTTTACCAGATTCCAGTATCTATGTTCGCAAGTGGGAATGTCGACTCCCCATACAGAAATCAAATCAGGCTTCTGCTCCTTATGCCGCAAATACGACGTCAACGAATCAAGACCCCCAGTAAACAGCAGAGCAACTCGTTTGCCTGAAGAAGCATCAGAAACAATATGGTCCACATGTATTTCTGTTGAGAACGAAAATCGAGGAAACCATTTTCTGAATGTTGACTCCACATTCTTGAGAGATCTTAGAAAACAAGCATCTGTACTTTCCAGATAGACATCAGCCCCTACGGCCCATGCGACTGGGACAACAACTGAAAGCGCTGGAATGGACAGAATACTTTTATTGATTTTCTCTATATTTTGATCAAACGTCACGAAAAGACGATCCCCATTAAAGTATCTTCTGATTTTGTCCGAAAAGTAAAACTTGGCAAAAAGCCTATTGTCAACAGCCTGCAAATCATCTACTCTAATAAACTCTTTGTTCAAAGGTTCGCCACCAACATCCTCAAACGCGCGCTGTAGCTGTCAATTCGATCGATTGGAACTTTGGGCCCTGCACCTGAACACGCGAACGTAGTCACACTAGCCTTCCCAGCCATCCCTGATGCCTCTGCACAAATATTGTATATCAAGATTTAATATGATATTCCTCCAACAGAATATATCAAAATACGATAGGTCCCGAAAGCTGTCTCGAGACCAATCGATCAAAACAAAGATGATTCACGCGCACTACTCTAGCGCGCGCTTTCTTGCCAACGGAGAAAGAAAAGAGAGGAAATCATTCAGTAGTTTTGCCGTCGAATTCTTCTGGTTTCGCCAATGCGTCCGCTTTCGTCTTGCGTACCGTACCATCTTGGTGTTCTGGTGGCGAGTATATCGTGTACAATTTGAGTTCTTTAGTCTTCGAAGTATTCGTCACGTTATGTTTTGCACCGGCGGGCACTATGACGGCGTCTCCATCATTGACCTTTTGCTTGATGTCATCTATGGACACCAATCCATCACCTTTCTCAAACCTGAAGAACTGGTCGACTATCTTATGAACCTCTTCACCTATTTCCTCGCCAGGTCTAAGATTCATCAATACGAGCTGGCTGTTCTTGCCTGTGTAAAGTACACGTCGGAAATTGGTGTTGCCCAAGGTGTCCTTCTCGATGTTGGATTTGAAACCTTTCATGTGTAACACTTCGCTTATGACTCGATAGCCTTTTGTTTATGAGTTCACCGCTCAGCTCGCACCAGGGTTCAAGACATGTTGAGAGGATTCTCTGCAAACAAAAAATGCGGGAAAGTTGATTTATTCTATGCCCCATTTCTTGGTTATCTTCACGAGCAAGAAGATCACGAACGCCACGATGATGAAGGTTATCACCGCTACCAAGAAGTCTCCTATTCCGAATATTTGCCCTCTGTAACCAGGCGCGCTCGCGAGCGTTGCCGTCAAGCGCAAGAAAAAGACTGCAGGGTTCGCCTAATTCGTGTTGTCTCCCACGTTCGCTGCGAGATTTTCTATTACAGTTTCGCGCGTTGTGCCGGAATTCGAGCAGTGCACCTATTCAAAAACTGCTGCCCGTTCTGTGAATCGAGACGCGTTCTTTGCACAAACGCGAAGCAGGTTATATAAGGCTGAAAGATAGTGTAGGAACATTTGAATGGATTGAAGGTCAGCTGATAGATTATTCGCAAGATATACCGGTGGTTAAAGCTCTGAGATGGGATGGATTTAGGAAGAAGTTTCGTGTAAAACGTGTTGAAATACTAATAGTGCTTTTTTTCTTTTTGTTTAGCCTGCGAATAATAAACTGGTTTGAGTACCCATACATAATGGTCGCCGGCGATCTTAGACCTCCGTTGGTAAAGGAAGCCTTTGCTACTCGTGTCTTGTACCCTTGGAATGAAATAGACTTTGGCATCCCTTCAGTGTACTTGCCGCGGGTCCTAGATCCATTCTATCTCCTCATTACTGTCTTTCAAACTTTCGGAATAACCCTATACTTTTCACAGGTAATGACTGTCTTTCTGATGTATTTTGCAAGTTCAATTCTCATGTATGTATACGTGAAGAAACTCACAGATGGTGACGTTGTTGCCTCTTTTGTTGCGGCGCTGTTTCTCACCGCCAATGTTGAGCTGTTGAGCGATCGTGAACAGTCCGCGATAGGGTTCATTGACGTTGCACTCGTGATTCTTCCCTCCTTAGTCGCGTTTACGAAGGGACTAAAGAAGGGTTCACTCAGATGGATGGTGGTTTCAGGACTGCTTTTCCTTCTCACGTGCGGCTTTTTTCCGAATTATAGAGCAGTGCTTCTGGGCGTTATGACTATGGCTTTAACTGCCATTTTTCTGTTCATTTCGAGAGGTTTGAAAACAAATTATCTTCCGGCTTCTCATAAGCTTCTCAATGTGGAGATAAATGTGGATTTGCTGAAGGCGTATCTCAAACGCATTGCTGTATTCGTTGCGTCTTCGTTGCTGGCGTCTTTATGGTTGATAGCGTTGGTAGCTTCCACTCTTCCTTTTCTGTTCGGGTTTTACAAGGGGATGGGTGCGCCCTTGTTTGTGATGAACATTCAACCGCATGACGTGTTGCGGCTGATTGCAAAGTGGAGCTTCTATCAGGGGTCACTTGGGCAGCCATATGTGCCTTACAGGGATTTTTATCTGCGTGATCCTTTATCCATTGTCTTGTCTTACCTTCCCCCACTTATCGCTCTTGCGAGCTTGTTGACATCCAGATCGCGCAAACTGACCATTTTCTTTGGGGCGGTTGCTCTATTTTCTTTGCTACTAACAAGTGGCCTGAATCCTTATTTCAGCCAACTCTATTTCGTTTTGACAACCCAGATTCCTCTTATGCTCGCGTTTAGAGAGCCAACAAGTTGGATTCTCTTCGTGGTTCTCTCGTACAGTGTACTAATAGGCGTTGCTTTTTCGGCCCTGTACCACAAATTTAAGAAGAGAAGATACCAATTGGCTTCACTCGTATTGGCTGTCGCACTTTTGCTTTCTACAACCTATCCAATGTTAACCGGCGATGTTACGAGAAACTGGCTTGAGCCTACGATAAAAGGTTCGTATTTCCCTTCCTCCTATGAGGAGCTCAACAATGCTCTACCTGATCAATACTGGACTCTTCTGCTTCCAGCGAGAAGCACCTACATCGTCTATAATTTTACGCAAGGATTGCTTAGCTGTGGAAATCCTTACCCGCTTATTTTTTCAAAACCAGTGCTGTCCGGGGTCGGGACTGAGTATGTTCAATCGGGTAATTTGGAACTGATGAATAAGCTGCATGAAGCAATGAAAATAACCCCGAACTTGGCGCCAAAAGGAACGGTCCTCGCAAGCTCGACTGAAGCTGCGGGACTTGAACCGGAAAGAGCTGTCGACGGCGACTCACAGACAAGGTGGTCGTCAGGAAAAGGTGTCCCTCAGTGGTTTGAGATCAACTGGACTCAGGTTCAAGAGATATCACAAATCAGCATATCGTTTGAGGCAGCGTATGCAGAAAACTACGTAATAGAAACGTGGAATGGTACGTCATGGGTGACCCAGTTGATCGTGGAAAACAATACATCCACTGCTTTCTGGCACTCTTTTTCAAACGCAATCAGCACTACAAGCCTGCGCCTTTATTTCACCAAAACCACGGACATCTTTCATAACATAAGCATCTACGAATTAAGAGTATACGACGTGAACCCGGGCTTTTCGAAGTTGCTCGGTGTTCTCGGAATCAAAGATCTCGTTTTGGAGAACAACCTTACTCTCGGCTATGTGTATGACATAAGCAGCCTTGACCTGAATGCAAGTGAGAATCTTGTTCTTGCAAGAGAATGGGGCGAGTTCGCATTGTATAGCAACACCTTAGCAGTGCAGAAGCTTTACGTGAGTGACAATGTCATAAGCTACGAGACTCTCGACGACATGTGCAGAATCGCGGAAAACTCAGAATGGGACAATCTGAAGCATTCAGTATTCGTCAATTCAACCTCAGCAGACCAAAACGCATATGAGGCGCTTATGCTGCCCAATGATTTTTCTTGGACAGAGCACTCCCCAACTAGCTACGAAATGAACGTCGATTCAAAGGGGCCTTTCATATTGGCATTCCTAGAAAGCTATGACTCTTCCTGGAAACTCTACGTGAACGGCCAGATAATTTCCGAGGCATCTCATCTAGAAGTGAATGACTACGCCAACGGCTGGTTGATAAGCGAAACAGGTAACCTCATGATAAGAATAGAATATCAGACTCAGAGTCTTATATCAGCATCCATAATAGCATCATTGATTCTGCCATCGTTGCTACTAATATTTCTTAGCAGAAGAGAATTAGAAGTAGTCACTCGTTCGTTCCGTCGCAGGCTTCGACGTGAAGCATCACGAACATAAAGCTCACTTCGACTTCTATGTCAACTTGGAAGAAACCAAGCCTAGCGTGGTCGCAAAGTATTCTAGACTTTTCAGAACGACTACACCTAGGGCGAGTTTGGGCTTACACAAGAACCGTTCGGGATAATTGCAGAAGAGACCGAGTCTGAACGGCACTCCAATTTGACTTCTCGAATAGTCCCCGTATATTTGCCTGTATGTTTGAAGAGTCTTCCCATAGTGGGATTTTTTCCGGAGCCACGGAAGCAGTTGGAAATCTTCCTCATGGTGAAGTATCGGCGATTTGACTCTGGCGAACACGTCGTACCCTCCCATCTGCACTTTGTAAGGTAGTGTCGATTCCTCGAAGAACACCAGGTTTCCTTCGAATCCTCCGACTTCTCTGGCAAGTTCTGCTGGAAAGAATCTTGCAGATTCGATGACGGATCCGGAGTAGAAGCTTCTTTCAAAGTTGCGGGCTTTCACCCAGAAGCTGTCACCTAAGGAATGCTCGGGTATTACGATTCCTCCGATGCGTGGGTGGTTCTTTGCAAGCTCAACGCATTCACTTATTACGTTAAGGGACAGTTCCATGTCTGAGTCGACGAACAGAAGATATTTCCCTGAGGAAAGCCTCATTCCCTCGTTCTTTGCTTCAGCTCTTCCCCTCTTGGAATTTCGTATAACATGACACCCGTATTTCTGGGCAATTTTTAGGGTCTTGTCAATTGAGCCATCATCCGCAACGGTGATCTCCATGTTTTTCCATGTTTGATTTTTCAACGATTCAAGACATTTGCCGAGATATCTGTCTGAGTTATAGGTTGGAATTATGACAGAAACAAGTGGCTGCTTCACCAGGTCCTTTCGCATTCGAACTCACGTCAAGCGGTTTTGATGACATTCAGAAATTCGTCGGCCACTTTGTCCCAACTGAACCTTCTAGAATACGCCAAGGCATTTTCTGACATCCTCAATCTCAGGGTTTCGCTTGCGAGAATCTGAAAGATAGCTTCCGCCAAGGCTTCTACATCGCCAGATCTGGCAAGAAGCCCTGTTTCATTGTTGACAACCGCGTCTCTCAGGCCAGCCACATCGTAAGCAACACATGGCACGCCCAAAGCGTTGGCTTCAATCACATTCAAACCGAAACCTTCTCTGACGCTAGGATTAACCAGAACCCACGCTTTCTTGAGAAGTTTCCTTCTTTCATCATCAGCGGCATTGAAGAACTTAATGCCTTCAACGGCGATTTTCTTTAGCTTTTGGTTGAAGTAGCCGTTTCCAATTATCCACAGCTCTGCATCAGGAACTTTGCTCTTAACAATCTTGAACGCTTCGATTGCCTGGTCAGGTCTCTTTGCCTTATTCAACCTGCCCGCAAAGACTATGACAGGAAAAAGCTCTTTCTCTCCCAATTTCTCTAAAGGCTTGAAATTCAAACCTTCACCGACGACAAAAACCTTTTTGAACCCTAAGTCAACCAAATCTTTTCTGCTGCTCTCTGAAACAGTCACCGTCGGAATCGACCTGTAATTTTTTAGCCACCTCTCTTCAAGAAAATAGTATCCCAAGTAGTCTATTGGAAACGGGGTTTCATAAAACCAGTACTCCCTTGCTAATTGATGTATCAGCGCAAAGATTTTTTCGCCGTTCTTGACAAACTTCGGCGTAAAGAAGGGCACAGTGTTAATCTCGTCAATGACGATTTCATACCCTTCTTTTGAGAAGAACTTTCTGTAGCATTCTCTAGCTTTCAAATACGCAGAATATCTCCCGCCTTCCCTGACAATTCTTACTCCATCAACGACCTCTTCAGCTTTACAATTCTTAAACCTGGAAGTGAACAAAGTTGCTTCGTGTCCAATTTCAACCCACCTCCTCAGAATTTCATGGGTAAAAACTTCAGCTCCTCCCATTTCAGGATTCAACCAACAACGCCAGTTAAACATCAGAATCCTGAGCTTTTCCATTACGTTTCTCCCACAGCAAATCACCGCGCAGCACTTTTCAAAAACGCTTGTGCTAGCCACGCTGATAATACTTCAAAACTCTCAGTCTGTACGCAATTCCAAACATGTCCACGGTCATTCGAAAGATTTCCCTAAAACTGATCATGCTCCTAATGCAGACATCAACAGGCAAATCAACAATCCTGTAGCCAGCGTGGTTACACGCGCCTATCAGTTCTAAATCAAAAGCGTACCGCTTTACAACAAACTTTGGGGCCATTCTCTCCAGAACTTCTCTTCTGAAGGCTTTCAGCCCGGTTTGAGTGTCCGTCAGTTTTATTCCAGTGAGCAGCCTGGACAACGCGTTGAAACCGAAACTCAGTATCTTCCTTTTCAACGTAACCGTTGTACGTGACTGAGGATGCCACTTTGAAGCAACTGCAATGTCGTTCGTTTTCAAAGCCTCAACGTAATTGGGAATAAACGTTGGATCAACATCCAAATCACCGTCTATAACGACGATGGAATCACCTTGTGAGTGTGCAAACCCCATCTTTATGGCATTTCCCTTGCCCATGTTCTTGTCATAGCCAACAACTTTCAAGCAACCATTGCTTTTCTCGCTGATGTGGTTGACCGCTTTCTGCCTTGTATCGTCTAAGCTTCCATCATCGACGACCACAATTTCATAGTTCCAACCAGTCGCACTCATAATGCAGTCAACTTTGTCAATAGTGTCTTCAATGACTTTTCCTTCGTTGTAAGCGCATATAACCACTGACACATCAATCTTGTCTTCCAGCTAAGCTCGCCCTCCAAGTGCTTTCTCTCTAATGAAGCCTACCGCTTGCAAAACAACGCCAACAACCAAAAAACCATAACCAAGGACCGCCACGTTATCCACTATCGGGCTTCCTTGAATCAGCAGAAAAGCAGAAGTCAAAACAAGCGCTTGGAAAACAATGACAAAGAGTGCCCCAGGATTCCCAGCGAAGTATTTCTTGACCTTGGCTAACTTCATCCTTCTACCCTCTCGTAAACAAGCATTAATTCAACATCATTTGGCTACAGATTTAAAACCCAAAACATATAAGACTTGTCCCCTCCGCGCGCGCCAACCTTTCCTGCAATAGTGCCAAGACACAAAAAAGAAGTCAGTATCTCGTCCTAAGCATTGGTGTGTCTTTCTAATGGCTGGTCAGAAGCAGGTTTCAACCAAGAAACGTCATCTTCTGATTGTGGCTGGGTGCTTTCTATTTCCTGCTTGTACCCGTTATTGATTTAATGCCTTACTAGAGTCTCGCTGGTAGAAGCCCGCGATCTATATTGGAACCATTTTAGTTAATCACAAACGCGTGCTCGTACGGTGCTTTTCTCAACTTCATTATGGCGCGCGTCAAAGGGCTTGAAGAACTCAGACTAGGAGCTGACGGCGCGAGTGGTAGCAGAGTGCGTTGAAACGTGTCTTGTGGAGGCTGTAGAAGCCGCAATTATTCCAGAAGAATCGGTCACCAGAGGTTTTCTTTCAGAATGTCAAAAGATAGAAAAAATATGCATGCTGGAGACAGATTATCCGAAGCTCCTAGATTCTTCAAGAGAAGCGTCTTCCAGAAACTCGAATCGATCGATCCCGGTGCAAATTGCTCTGCTGAAGAAGGTCGGGCGTGTAGGTTATTATATAGGTTCCGAAAGCATAAGTTAAATATTTTATATCGCGCGCATGCTTGTTCCCAAATTCTTTGCGAGGTGGCTTGTGCCATTGACTTTGCTTGATCTGTGGATGACGATGTGACGCGGGATATTGGAAGCATCGTCCAGAAGGCGTGAATCAACTCGGTCATACTTGAAAAAGGGAATTTAGGAACACCCTAGCGCGCTACAATGATAACAATGGCAAATAATAATATTACTTACTTCTAGCCTTAATATGAACCGTGATAGAGTTGCTAAAGGGCTTGAAGAACTTCATCAGAAGACAATAAATCAATAGGTAAGCTTTAGTAACGACCAGGTTGTTTTCATGCTTTGAAAATATCTTCGGGACATACGTCCATTGCCTTTTAAATGCTACAATATACCCTTCTTTCTTAACGCCAGCTTTCAGATCCTTCAAACCAAAACGATGAGGTCTATCTCCAGAAGGTTCTCCTTCCTTAAAGATCGACTCCTTCAGTACGTTAACTGTCAGAAATTCGATGGGCTTTGGAAGATTAGCCGGCTCGTCGCCTAACGTGAAAGAATTAGACACTCTTAAGGCTTCACGTATTCCATCATAAGGCTCAGGGATATGATGCAACGCCTCATAGGTGAAGGCAGAGTCAAAGACGCGGTCTCGGAAGGGCAGGTTCTCTGCATCCCCACGGACTACGTCACCCTCTATGCCCTCACGCCTAGTACGGGCTAACGCAATCCGGCAGAAACTAGGTGAAAGCTCTACTCCCACATACTTCCCCCCTTTCTCAGCAACAAGTTTGGCAAACCACCCTCCGCCACAACAGATATCAAGAACCCTTTTACCCTCCACATTCCCTATCATGCCCAAAACGACCCGTGCATTATTCAAATGAACTATGGTCCATAGGACACCTAATGAAGCAGGCTTCTCCAGCTCCTTAGCGTAATTTTCGCATTTGGAGAGTACCCTTTCCCAAGCATGAATCTCCTTGACCTTTTGTTCAACGGATTTACTCAAGGTACAGCCTCACTATCGGGAATATTACCTCTTTGCGGGGGCCAGTACATCCCGGAAGACACAATATACTTCTTTTGCATATTTTTCCCAAGTCAAGTTTTCCCGTACATACTGCCGTCCTCTACTCACCATGTCCTCCACAAGCTGAGGATGTTTTAAGGTAAAGGTCACGGCGTCCACCATGTCTTCAACTTTGGGATTGATGAGAAAACCTATCTTCTCCCGTCTCATGACCTCGGAGGCTCCGCAACCTATAGATACTATGGAGAGCTTTCCAGCCACCAATGCTTCAAAAGGAACCAAACCCCAAGTCTGATCCTTGACCGGGAAGAGATTAATATCACACGCATAATAGAGGCTGCGAAGTTCATTTTCGGAAACACTACCCGTGAAAATAACGTCCTTCTCCAAATTGAGCCTCTCAGCCTCCTTCTGTAAAATGGGTTTCCATGGGCCCTCGCCCACAATCATCAGTTTGCAATCTAAATGCTGCTTCAGGCGCTTTAAAGCGCGAATGCTTAGAATATGGTTCTTCCTTTGGATCAAGCTGCCCACATGAAGCAGAAGAGTACAATCACCCAGCCCCAGACGAGCTTTAGCATCAGGAACCTCTACACTAAAGAAGTCATAGTCTACGCCTGTATGAATAACCACAGCGTTTCTGCCATATCTCTCCTTAATAAAGCGACTGTTGAGCTCGGAACATGTGATGATAGGTTCAACACATCCATCAACTATACGCTTGTCAATCGCCTTAGCCAACCCAAGAGCGAACCGGAAAAAATAGCTTCTATCGTAAACATCCTTGGTTTGGCTGTAGGGTCCTAGAACCTCACTGCTCAACCAAACCACTGGCTTGCCAGTTCTTGCAAAGTAGGTCGCCCAATAAGAGGGGAAGTTACAGGCGCTCACTAGGTCAAACCCATCAGAACATCTTCTGAGAAGTCTCACCAAAGAGGTAAACACGCCTAGCGTCGACGTGAACACTGAACTAACGCCGTCTATAGCGGGCGGCGCGATCTGTTTCGCGGGCAAGAGATAATTCAGCTCCTTAAGATGAGATGGAAGGTTGCTTAAATATAGGGAAAGCGTCGCTATGCTCGTGTCGCAGCCCATAGAGTTTAGGTGATAGGCGAGGTGTAGGACCGCCTTTTCAGCGCCGCCTGCAAAAACGTGAGGGGTAACAATCAAAACCTTCAATGTTCAGGTTTTCTCCTTGTAAATCGCTTGGGATACAGAAATCTCAACCCCAACGCCAACAAAACCGTACCAACAATGGCGACCGCAAATCCCTGTTCAACATATCCAAGACCGAGGTACGTTAAAGTATACTGGCCAGATTCGTTGACTTTGAATAAGGTTCCGTAGTTGAAAATGCATATTTGAGCAGATGCCCCGTCCGGACCGGAGAGTTTCCAGTAACCGTTGCCTGCCTCTAGAAAAGCAAGGTAACCTGCCTTCGCATTGATCACATACTCAGAGCTTGATCGCATACTGTAGCTGGGAATTTCGGAGCCATTCGAGCTGCGGAACGAAGATCCAACATTATCCCCACAACTGCTCAGTGTGGCCATATTAAATCTCGCGTCTCCAGTTTCAGCTTCAATGCTTATGTTATGATAACCCTGTGACAAGATTAGGGGTCCAATGTCAACCTCGGTGGAGAAGTTGCCAGTTCTTCGACTTAACTTTACATCTTTGACAAGATTGTCAACATGAACTTTGACGGCTACGTCTTCATTAGGACTTTGGAACGTTAGGTTCAACATGTATGTGTTGTCATTAAACGCGTAGAATTTGGTTTCGACACTTGAGTTTGAAAGATCAATAAGCCTTCCATCGCTAGCCTCAGGATTTACGGTTAAAGCCGTTGAATTATAATTCCATGCGTGGTCGTCAAAGAGGTAAACCACTTGCGTAGCGGACCCTTGAAGCAGGTTGGAAACGTTTTGCTCCACCTCATTAACGGCTTTCTCAGGAACTATTGCTATCTTTGAAATTGCGGCAGGACCGCCCAATCCGGAAATTTGGAGTTCACTTTGACGATTAAGGCTTGAGTTGCCGACATTTAACCACTCGTAGGAGCCGTCACTTGAACGTGTGGGGGTAAAGACATAATCTGTAGCGCTGCCTATTTTGAACCTTATTCCTTGCGAGCCCGGCAGTCCATCATAGACTTGAGCAAGGATTCGATAATCACCTGATTCTTTAACGTTAAGAGGAATGGTAATAGTGTTCGTGCCTGCCGTGTAGATGTATCCATCTGGACTCACGTTTAGGCTACCGTTGAAAAGGTACCACACCAGATCTCCGCTAACCCACTGGTCCGTTGGGTTTGCTGAAACAGGGGCGTAGTCCCACGACTTTACGATATAGTTCTCACCTAATGAAGATACAAGTAGACTCCAGTAGGGATCGCCTTGGAAGAAAACATATTGTGAGCCATTGATCAAGGAGTCGGTCAAGCCAACGTTGTCGTCTAATAAAGCGGCTGGGTATTGGTTAAAGTTGAAATTCATACTAGTCAGGGATATTAACGATCCCCTGTCGCCTACGATAAGCGAAGTTCCATTAGCTTCATAGATGTGGGGGAGTTGGTTGGTGTTTTCGTAGACGAGTACGGACGTAAAATTCTTTGCGAGTTTGAGGCCATCCTGGTTTCCCCAAGCTGCAAGAGTGTTCGCCAGAGAGAAAGCTGACAAGTCACTGCGGTCACTGGGCATGTCAGCATCTAGCCTCACTATGAGGTACTTCACGCCCAAGACGCTCAGGAGCTTACCCCAATCGTCGGTTCGATTTGAATAAAGCGCCGTGTAGACCCAGCGAGTGAGGCTTGCCGATTGTGTTAGGTCTTCCTCGCTCTTTATCACTAAGGTGGGTCTGGCTTCAAGCGCCACAAGAGGATCCTGGAACCATAAAGGAGCCCAAGTGTAGGTGGTAGCCCAAACAGCTGGGGGGAAAAAGGCAATTCTAAAGTCGCCATTTTGAGATGTAAGCCAAGTATCGAGTTCCTGGTAGGCTGCGGGGATTTGAACCGTACCTACGGTGCCAGCTATGTTTCCTGTAAGAAACTGCCATGAAGACGCCAAAACAATCATCGAGATAAGCATGAGTGGCAGAGCCTTGCGTACCATAGAGGAGCTTTTTGCCACGTAACGTTTGAAGCCCTCAGCCGCTAACCCGAGGAAGAAAGCCACGGATAGAGATGAAAGCATCAAAAACTTATCCACCTCTCTAAACATTCCAAACCCTGGTACATTGTTAAAAAGCCAATAATATATCGGTGTGAGAGGTTCAATTACCAACAAGATTACAAAAATGCTCAAGAACCCGAGTACAGCAAAAAAGAGAATCTGCTGACGGTCCGCTTTTATCAGGAATGAGGATGAATCCCCAGTTAAACCACTTTTCCGCCATAAGTAGAAGAGTGCTAAAATCATGAAGACAACTAATGCTGTCTGTGGAATTATCGATTCCGTAAAATCATTTGGGGAGATGGCAACGGCGGCTTCCTCAGCCCTTGTTGAGTACACCGGAAGATTCACCATTACCAATTGATAGAAGAAGGGAAAAGCCGCTACTAGGGCGACGATAAATATGAGGCCCACTTGAACCCCTCTCATCAAGATCCTCCTGGATATTCCCTTCCATCCAGAAAATGCCAGGTCGAAAATCGCGTACAACAACGCAAACAAGATAAACATGTAGGCCACATGAGGACTGGCGTAAATCATCAAAGCTAGGAGTAGCCCACAAACAATCATACTTGTTCTGCCACCCTCCCTCATCATCTTAAAGAAAGAGAGGACGGCAAAGGGCAGAACCATATAGGCTAGCAGGATCGTGTTATGACCATACTCCAATCTTGCAAACGTAAAAGGGTTAAACATCATGCAGAGACCTGCTACGAAGCCTGCCGTCCTAGATCTAACTAGATACTTGAAGACTAGATAAAAGCCGAACTCACCCAGCGCCATCAGAAGAACCAACAGAACCTTTTGGGCGAAAGCAACAGATCCAAAAGCTAGAGACAACCCAATTAGAGGGAGATTATACACAGAATTCCCAACCAATCCAGTAAGAGGCGAGCCAAGATTATCCTTGTAATCCCATGGAAAATCGTAAGGACGGAACAGCTGATCTAGCCTGTAAATGGGCGAGAGATCATGGAAGGCAACAGGATAGCTAGTGGCAAAAAAGTCTCTGAGACTAAACACTGCGATTACGAGGAAACCTACGAGAATTAGCAAGTCTACCTTGTGGTCACGCGTAATTCGAAAGTGTTCCATCATTGTATACATGCACGCTCGCAGGTGAAAAGGGGCAAAAGATCAACAAGCATTACCTACTTCAGCCGCCTCGACAAGAACCCCAAGGCGCCGCTGAGGCTTTTCGCGGCAAACAAGAATAAACATCCTAAAAACACGCTTGGCGACTTGCCGGGATCTCTAAATGTCTGCGCTATTGTAGACAACGTGAGCCTGAACATTGAGGCAGTAGGAGCCATAGCTGAACTGTCTCTGAACGCAACTACAGACTGCCCATAAGAAAGGTACTTTCGCATCATGCTTTGAAGCGAATCATTTTCATAGTGGATGAGGCGCCTTTTGCACCAAGCATCTTTGAGTCCTCCTAACTTGAGCCGCTGATAGAGCTCTATGTCCTCCCACCATCGCAACTTATCGTTGAAAGGTGAAAAATGAACCAACGTTCTGCGCTCGTAGAACCTTGGGATTCCTCCCCGTGGTCCCCAAGCCCTCACCATACTGTTCTTCCATAGCACGGAACACTTACCCCAGAAATTGAGGCCGACGAAAACCTCAGGAATCTTCACAGCCTCGACGCCGCAAGTAGAGCACGTTAAAACGCAATCCTCAACTGCGCCACCGTCAAGTTGCTGATCCGAGTCTAAGAAGAGGACATAGCCTCCCTTCGAATGAGCTAGTCCTACATTCCTTGCGGCTGCTTGAGTTCCGCTGTGAAGTATCACATTGGCGCCAAAATTCTCAGCTATGCGCCGAGTTTCATCCTTGCTGTAATTATCCACCACCAAGACCTCCTTGTATGGGTACTTCTGTCGCCTTATGGCTTCGAGGCATAGGGGCAGGCTCTTAGCGGAATTGTATGTCGGGACGATTACTGAAACATAGGCGTCTTTGGTGTTATCCAAAGGCATCAAGAGTTCAGAAGCTCCAGATAAGCCTCTTCGTAAGCCTCTGCTACAATGCTCCAGCGTTCCTTTTGAGCAAACTTTAGATTCTGTTCGCACATCTTGGCGGCTATCTCCTTGTTGAAAAGAACCTGCAGGATCGCATCCTTCAACGCATCCACATCGCCGGGAGGCACCAGAATCGCGGAGGCGCCATCAGCCACAATCTCTCTGATTTCTGGCAGATCTGAGGACACAACAGGCTTACCAAAACCACAGGCAAGGTGAAACACACCGCTCGTTCCTAGAGCGACTAAATATGGTGTCACCACTACTTTAGCCATACCGAAGACCCGAGATAGATCTTCCTCAGGTACGTAGCCCAGAAAGACCACTTGCGGAGGCGCAGTTTTAACAAACTCGTCTAGGTAGCCTGGATAGTTCGGGTGGTCAGTACCCGCGATTACAAGTTGAACATCTTTTCTTTCTTTCATTAACTTTTCAAAGGCTTGTAACATGATTGGGAGCCCCTTGGACGGTCCCATATGACCGAACATCAACACCACCTTTTCCTCAGAATCTGTCGACAAGCAATCGCTTACTGAGCTGCCATGAGGTATGTAAAGCACTCCTTGATGGTTATAGCGTTTCCTCAGATATTCCGCATATAACCTCACCATCACTACAACTCTTGAAGCCGAGAGAATTAGCTTGGTAGCCACAAGGATTCCTGTCTTGTTCGCCAAGCTAGGCTTTACCTTCACTTTTTCCAGATCCATTGTCTCCCCCAAATTGTGCAATAGAACAACAACTCTAAAACCGCAGAGTCTGCATAGAAAAACTAATGACAAACCAGTTAAGTTGGCAAGCCTGCTCCTTCCGTAGCTCTGAAGGCCGACGCTGAAGTGAACCACATCCGGCTTCAGCTTCAGGATTTGAATCATCATACCGAGGATCGAGAGAGGACTGTCTTTCCTCCAAACCCTCAAGACCTCAACCTTTGGATTCTCCCGCAACTTTCCTTTTGAACTGTCGATCTTATCGGCCAACAAGTTGAGCTTATAGATTGCCGGTCTATTCGCGAGTTCAGTTACCAAGTTCTTGGCGTACTCACTCAATCTAGCATGATTAGGCGGATAAGACGAGATGAAACAGATTCTCAAACCTGGCTTACCACCCGCGACGAACCTCGTGGTTGTGTATCCACTTTTGACTGTCTTGGTCAACACTTTAAGCCTTCGAAACGGAATTTGAAGCGAAGCTCAACCTGCGATTACCATCTGCATGGGCCGGTATAGGTAAATGAAGGGTATTCAAAGAATGCTCTCGAGCCTCACAGGCTTCGTAGCTAAGACCATCGCAATCCCCCGGGAGTATGGTTAGTGCGATTAGAGTTCCAACTAGAGTAGTGGAGATTAGTAATATGCTTTTTTCAGGCGAAAAGGATAGGCTGAGTAAATTATAGTCGGCTAGGCAGGCAGTCATCAGGAACGGACTCATAAGTGCAACTTCTGCGTCAACAGCTTTCCTGCGGTGCTTCTTAAGAAGCTTTCCATACTTGAATGCCGCCTGCATGTAGCCTCTGTACCAGCGCGCGCTCCAGCATGCTTTTCTACGCTTCGAACCACAGTTTAGCTGTTAAGCTTCGTAATAGTTAAGTACCAAGCAAAATTGGCGTCGTTTACCCATTTCCGGGCGCCTTTGTTGCCCCAGTTTTGGGCTAACAGACTGAGCTTGCGGGTAAGGGGAATGCCAATTTCTTTTATTCTATGCGCAAGTTTGCTTTGGAAAACTTCTTGCACCTTCCTCGCGATAGTAAGAATGCTCTTGACCAAGTTGTAGCTCCGGACATTATCGCTTACTTTAATCGTTAGGTCAATAAGTGCCCTGTCTATCCTTCGCAGGACCGTGAACCATACGCCGCGGCGCATGGCTTTCTTCTTAAGCTTCGTTAGTTGTGTCTTATCAAGGAAGCCGAAAGTGCTAACTTGCGATGCATCCCCAGACACTGTTCCTAAACCTCCAGACTCCTATGCAAGGATTATCATTTTTAACATGATATTAGACTAATAAAGGATTTGCGGTTGTGCTTTCCATTTTGATGAACTCAGTAACCCAAGCTAATGAGTCAACAGATGTTGATGAAAGAGAGGTTTATCACTTTCGTTATCCCACTGCAGAGACTCAGGAAACTTTCACAAACAGGAAATTGGGAAAATCGAAACTCGCAAAAACGAAATCCTGAGCTTTCTACTGTGCATTCTGAGAACCCTACTAAAAGAGTCAGAGTAGCCCTAGCGCACGACAGATGAGCGTACCTTCAGTCAGAATCAGCCCTCACAATCATCTTCGCAAAACAACCCTAGAATGCCAATAGGCTTTTCTATTTCGAACGCTCCTATCGAGCAGAAAGGATAATAACCATGGGCGAGCCATCGAATAACGCCGCAGTACACTCTCTGACACAAGTTGATTTTGACCAGATGACAAAGCTAGTTTCATCAGAATTTCAGGTCAAAGAAGCCCTGATGGAACATGGGGTTCCAACATTCCATCTAGCACAACCACAGGAGACGAAGCAAGCTTTTCTCAAAGTTTTGAAGAATCTGGAACCGATGAATTTGATAGCTCTTCTGCGCAGAGAAGCCGGAAGAGTGGTTCTCAGAATTGTTCCAAAACCTCCGGTAAAGCCAAGTAACGTTCTGATAAACTGGGTCCTTTTTTTCGCCACCGTTGCGACCACCTTTGTAACTGGCTACCTGCTTTCGTCTGATGTAATCAACCCCCTGGTCGGAGGCGCCAGCTTCACGGTGGCTATGATGGCAGTGCTTGGCGTTCATGAGATGGGTCATAAGATAACTGCCAACAGAAAGGGTATTGACGCTACACTGCCATATTTCATTCCCGGTCCGCCGCCGTTGGGAACCTTCGGAGCAGTGATCATGCAGAAGTCTCTTCCTGCAAACAAAGACGCGCTGTTCGATGTTGGAGCAGACGGTCCTATCGCAGGGTTCATAGTGGCCATCATCGTCAGCACTATTGGGTTAACGCTCTTGGTTCCTTCGCCTCACGTTGAAGGGGCAACTCCAATAAGCGTGCCAATAGCATGGAATATTCTTGAAAGATTCTTGCGAAGCTTGAACCTGTTTCCGAGTGCTCCGCCAAGTTGGGATCTGCTTTTGCATCCTGTTGCCTTTGCTGGTTGGGTGGGAATGCTTGTCACAACGCTTAACCTGCTACCTGCTGCCATGTTGGACGGTGGTCACGTAGCACGATCTGTGCTCGGTGAAAATCTTGGCCTGAGACTTGTGCTTGCTCTGCTGTCAATTGGGTATTTGGTAATTGAGGGGTTCATTCCAATGGCTTTTCTGGTGCTCTTAATGTTGTTCTTCAGGCATCCGGGTCCACTGGATGACGTCTCCAGCCTGTCCACAAGCAGGAAACTGTCGACACTCGGTCTCGTAGCGATATTTATCTTGTGCGCGGTGCCGCTTTCGCCGATTTTTTAGGTATTTCTAATCTGTATTTTTGTTGCACATGAAAACAACAAGGTTTATTAAATATTACGAGACCCTTGAATTCAGTCTGAAAGAAACAAACGTGCAAGACGTCTTAAGGTAGGGTTGATAATGAGAATGGCGCCGATTCTGGTGATTTTCTTCTTGATGTTTACTGTTGCGTCTCTGTTGGCGCCGTTTCCAATGTTTCCGGGCAACTTGCTGTGTTTCTCGATCGGACCGGCTATAAGCGAGTACACCCTGTATTTGAGTGCCGCTTTCAACGGTCTTTTCTACGGTGTTTTGGTCTGGTTGGTCTTTGCGGGAATAAGTAGGAAACTTGAACAAGAAGGCTAGGCGGATGCGATTGAGAGTTCAAGCTTGTGGTTGTGACAAGAAGCCCACAAGCTTAATAGTGGTTCTGCACTTCTTGCAGGTTAATACTAGTTCTTCCAGATCGTCACCGTTGACTTTGGTCTGAACGATTTCGTATGTAGTGTCTGATTCGTCGTCTGGAGATATAACAGATCCGCATTTGGGGCATGGAAAAGCTCCGTCTCCATCTATCTTCGTCAGATCAATCGTGTAAACCATGTTTTTATTAACAGCGGCTTTCTTCATCATTCCGTAAGCACACCTTTTTTCATTCTTGTGTCCATGGTTGCTCTTGAGTATATTAACGATTATGAACCAGTAATATGAATCAGTAATATGTATATTGCTAATATATCTAGGCCTGCCGAGAAGAACTGCTAGAAGCGTTGAGCGAAGCAACAAGCAAGTAAGCATAAGAACGTTCAGCAAAAGTTATGAACCACAGGTCTGGCGAGATAAAACAGACCTGTAGAGCATGTGTATGCGCGAGCCATCTCCATCAAACTACGAGGACAGCGCGCGGACATTACTCTGTTCTGGTCATGGCGCTCGGTGCAGGATGGGCAGACCAATCGAAACATGGAAGTCCAGGTTCAGCGGGCACTTTTTTTGGTTTTATGTCATCTACCTGGTGTATGACTGCCTACTTTATGATTTATTAACTGCTTCTGTGTCTACCTAATATTCGAAACTTTGAGAAAGGTTACATGCGAATGTGGGCAAATTGGGATAGAACCATTGGGCGTGCGTCAATTTGGAAGAATTTGATGTGTTAGTTGTTGGTGCTGGAACAGCTGGGTGCTTGGCAGCAAAAACAACTGCTGAAGCGGGTTTGAGGGTCTGCTTGGTGGAGAGAAAGAAAAGCGAGGAGATTGGAGAGAAAGTCTGCGGCGACGCGTTGGGTGAGCATCATCTGAAAGTTTTGGGTTTGGAGAAGCCGCAGGGCGGTGAACTGGAGAAACGAATCGAAGGTATCAGGATATATTCACCCGACTTACAAACCGTTTTCACCATTGAACACGAGGATTTCGTCGGTTACCTGCTGAACAGACGTCTCTTTGGACAATGGCTGTTGAGAAAAGCGCTGGATGAAGGTTCAATCCTTCTGGATTCAACGCAATGTCTGGAGCCGATTGTTGAGAAGCATTTTGTGGCAGGGGTCGTGGTGAAAAACCTGAAAACTGGCGAAGATGCTCGATTGAGGAGCAAAGTGGTTGTGGATGCGAGTGGATTTTTGGCCGTGGTCAGGAAAAAGCTCCCAGAAGAGATCGGCATCGAAAACAACGTTGCAAACGAGGATGTTGAAGCGTGCTACCGTGAAATCCGGCAGCTCAAGCAGGAGGCTGAGAATACAAAGTACTGCGAAATCTATCTGAATCAGAGGGTGACTCCGGGAGGCTACGCGTGGATATTTCCAAAAGGCGGGGCAAGAGTTAACGCCGGCTTGGGGATCTGTATGCGTGCAAAGTTTCCAAACCCTAAAAGCCAGTTTTACAAGCACGTTTTGGCCAGATCCATGTTCGAAGGATCGTTGCTTCTGAACGGAGGCGCGTGGTACGACCCTACACGCAGGCCTCTGGATAACATGGTGGGCAACGGCGTGGCCATAATTGGCGACGCAGCATGCTTGGTCAACCCGATTCACGGGGGAGGCATAGGTCCATCAATGCTGAGCGGCCACCTTGCCGGCAAAACCATCGTTGAAGCCTTCAACAAGGGTGATTTCAGCAAGAAAGCACTGTGGCCTTACAACTGCAGGTATAAAGAAATGTACGGTGCAAAACAGGCTGGACTGGACATTTTCCGTCTGCTCCTCCTGAAAAGTCGTGACGAAGACCTGAACTATGGAATGAACTATCAGCTTCTAAAAGAAGAAGACGTGCTGAAAGCCGGTATGGGCGAAGACTTCCATTTGAACATCACCGAAACTGCAAAACGAGTTTTCAAAGGACTCAAGAGAATAAGGTTCCTTAACAGGCTCCGCCTCACGGTGAACATGATGAAACAAGTCAAGGCTCACTATGGAAGTTATCCTGAAACTCCAGAAAACTTTGAAAAGTGGCGTTTGCAGACTGTGGCTCTGTTTGAAGAAGCCAACTCAAGAATCGTAAAGTGAACCCCCTGAACCTGTGTCTGATAGATATTTGACAAGGACACATCTGTCCGCAACGAGTTCAGCCCTTCTTGTGACTGAATGACAGGTGCGTGCATCGCTTTATCGTTGAAGAGGAAGATCTCATGACGTAATGTGGCTACGTCTGGCGCTCTGGGAGTCAAGGGAAGGTGCAGTCTGGAAAGGTTTATTTTGCTGCTTGATGCTATGATTCAAAGCTGCTCGCGGATAGACGTCCGCAGGGATGTGGCCGTGAAGGCTGAACCACAAACTAGTGTTGAGGTGAAAAGAATTGGCGTACAAGTACATTGCTGAAGCGTGGGCCAAGCATGAGAAATCCTACGTTTACGAGCTGATGCGTCAGAGGCTGATTGAATGGCGGAGGCAGTCGGTAATAACGCGCATCGAGAAACCAACGCGCTTGGACAAGGCTCGAAAGCTTGGCTACAAGGCTAAGCAGGGCTACGTTGTCGTGCGTGTCCGCGTGAGAAAAAGCGGCATGAGGAAGCAGAGGCCGACGGCAGGAAGAAGACCCAAGCGTATGGGTGTGAAGAAATTCAAGTATTCCAAGAGCATGCTGCTGATCGCTGAAGAGCGGGTTGGAAGAAAATTCCCGAACCTTGAAGTACTGAATTCTTACTG
>Ga0315279_10000256_pt1 | contig 114622 bp, 137 predicted proteins | sample YL17G06_20_MG_FD_203694 | JGI IMG/M metagenome (GOLD analysis project Ga0315279, IMG submission 203694) | Sediment microbial communities from Yellowstone Lake, YNP, Wyoming, USA - YL17G06_20 | ecosystem: Environmental > Aquatic > Freshwater > Lake > Sediment | place: USA: Wyoming | collected... | reverse complement strand
CCTTGAGTCATACTGATAATGTCCTTTCCTGCCATAATGCCCTCCTTTTAATTTAAGCATTATAGCATCCTTAGAATAGGACATTTCTAAATTGGCTAAATAGGACATTATCATATTGGGATTACATGGGCTGATTCTACCTATATTTGTTGAAATTCTACTTGACTTTTCAGCTTACGATAGTATAATCGAAAATGGATCGAAAGTCAATGGTTTTTTAGGGGTAAGGATGCGCACAAAACGCCAGGTTCAGATATTCAAATTTATAAAAAAATACCTCGCCAAACATAGTTATGGGCCTTCTTTAGAAGAAATAAAAAGGCACCTTCGCCTCTCTTCTGTCTCCACTGTCCATCATCACATCTCAAATTTAGAAAAAAAGGGGCTTATTAAACGTGGTAAAAATGAACCCCGGGCCATTGAAATCATAGAAGAAAAAAAGAATTTAGTAAAGGTCCCCCTCCTCGGCACAATCGCAGCCGGAGAGCCGATAGAGGCAATTGAAAATAAGGAGTTCATAGAGGTACCGAAGGCGCTTTTGTCAAAGTCAGGCGAACATTATGCCCTACGCGTCCAAGGAAACAGCATGATCGATGAGGGTATTTACGATAAAGATACGGTAATTATAAAAAAACAACCTATCGCAGAAAATGGCGAAACTGTGGTTGCGTTAATAGATAATAACGAAGTAACTCTTAAAAAAATCTATAAAGAAAAGGACCGTTTTAGATTACAGCCGGCAAATTTTTCTCTTAAGCCTATCTATACAAAAGAGTTAATTATTCAGGGTAAAGTTATAAGCATAATAAGGAATTTTGAAGAAGTAGAGGAATTAAAAGAATCATCGGGCTCTATAAGCCCACAAAAAGAAAGCGCTCCTTCCAGCCAGGATGTAAAAAAATACTTAAATAAGGTATATCCCGGAGACATTATGGAGCTTCTAGCAAAATTACCGGAGAAAAGCGTTGATATGATCTTCGGAGATCCAGATTATAATGTGGGTCTAAGATATGGCAATAAGAAATATACCAAAGATTTTGATAAATATATCGAATGGTATATTGATTTAACAAAAGAATCCTTAAGGGTCCTTAAGGACAGCGGGAATCTCTTTATGATGAATTATCCTAAACAGAATGCCCATTTAAGAGTAAGGTTTTTAGATAATTTGTATCCCCGGGTTTCTGAATATGTGTGGGTCTATAATACAAATGTGGGTCATACTCCTAAACGATTTACCACGGCGCATAGAACTATTTTGCATGTGCGAAAATCAGAAAATAATAAATTTTATAAAGATAACGTGGCATTGCCTTATAGGAACCCAACCGATAAAAGGATTTTACAAAATTTGAAAAATGGATCAAAAGGGAGAATGCCTTATTCCTGGTTTTATTATGATTTAGTAAAGAATGTAAGCAAGGAAAAAACATTTCATGCTTGTCAAATTCCCCAAAGGCTTACGGAAATGTTGATAAGAGCGTGCACTATGCCCGATGATATAGTTTTAATACTTTTTGGGGGTAGCGGTTCTGAGTTAGAGGTTTGTAAATTACTTGATAGGCAATATATTTCTGCAGAAATTGACCCAAAATATTATGAGGTTATTGTCGATAGACTAAAAAATGGTTACATCAAGAAAAAGTATAAATTACAACTTGGGAAGGAGAAAAAAGAAGGTTCTGTAGAAGAAGAGTCGCTTTTTAGTAGAGTGGGATAATCTTTTTTACCAGATCAAAGTTAAAATAATGCTTAAGAAGTATTAAGGCCGCGAAGAACTTAGCTCTACCTGCACCTCGACCAGTCCTGCTTCCTGTCCGAGTTTCAAGAACATATCTGATTGGCGATTCAACCTGTTTCCAGTCAAACCTGTAGTTAAAATCCTCCTGAATCCATATCCATTTCAGAACCAACAAATAGAACTGAGCATTTATACCCGGTAATTTGGGCGCTCTTTTAGTTATGGTATTATAGTTATAGAGCTCTTCGAGCATTGTCCAAAACTTTTTATTATTTCTTTTATTCTCCTGGAAATCCCGCATTAATTCTGCAAAGGTAAAGGATTGGGTGTTTAATTCTTTACCGTTCTTAAACGGGACGACTTCAAAGTCGTATAAATTAGCCCATAAAGCGGAATCGGCTCTTTTAACCTTCAATTTCCTCCTTTTCAATTTCTTTCCGGGATAGCGAATTCCTATAATGGGGCTCTTTTTTGCTCCTTCAACAATAAATAAAACAGAGCCCGCGGGTTTTTCTTTATAAGGAGATAAAGCCTGCGTTAACTCTTGATATATTTTCTTATTATCCTTTATCTTTAATTCTATTATTTTTGACATAATTTTAAGTGAGAAATACTAAATTAAATCTTTCAGCCTAATGCCTAAGGCTTATTCTACGCCTAATGGCGGCTTTGTCAATGGCTTTGGCTATCGGAGGCCAAACCACTGCCCTTTGGCTGGTGGGCTGATTCTACATGAAAACCAATTCTTCGTTTTGGCTTTTCGGGGATAGCCATAAGTTGACGTATGGCTTTAAAGATAACTTTTATTTTCTCGTCGTGCTTTACATATTTTCTTTCTAGAGCTTCGATTTTTACGGCTAGATCACGGTGGGTAAGAAGTAATTCTTTTAGTTTAACAAAGGCGCGCATAATGAGGATGTTAACCCGGATGGCTCTTCTACTGTTTAAAACACTAGAGAGCATCGCCACGCCTTCTTGCGTAAAGACATAGGGAAGATATTTAATATGTTTACCTCTTTTTGAGGATTCGAATTCCCCCTCCTTTTTTAAGGTCACAAATTGTGACCTTAAAAAGTGTGCTTCTTCCCAGGTTAATCGAAACATAAAATCTTCAGGGAATCTTTCGATATTCCGCTTTACTGCCTGATTTAAAACCTTAGTTGATACGTCGTAAAGCCGCGCCAGATCCGCGTCAAACATAACCCTTTTACCTCTAACCTCTAGAATCTTTGTAGCAATTACTTCTACAGAAATTAATTTTGCCATTTTGGCCCCCTTTCTACTCTAATAGACGTAAAGGTGAGGAAAATCTAACGGGGATTTTTCTTCAATAGCAAAATTACCTGGGAGAGGTCGTGGAAGCCGGATTCGCGGCGCTTGGAGGCGACTTCGGAGTTGACCTCCTCTACCCTTTCGTAGCCGTAGGTGTTAATCAGGCCGATGTAGGTTTCGATTTTCTGGAGGTCTTTGGGTTCGTTGAGCTGGCTGGAAAATTGGCGGGCTTTTTGGGTTATATCAGCGCCGTATTTGCTGGATAAGGATTGGAGTGCCTGCCGGAATTCCTCGTCGGATTGTAAGGGATTTAGGCAGTAGTCGTTGGCAGGCCGGTCCCCAAATTCTCCGGGTTCTTCGGGCCTGTGGCGGTAAACCTCAAGGATGTTTTCTTTCTCTAATTCGTTTACGCCATTGGTGACTGAACGCTCTCCGATATGATAAATCTCGCTTAAGTCTTGGTTACTCCTAAACCAATAAGGGTTGCGCTGGGATTTTTGGGCTTCGGCAAGCGAGACGAGGAACATATATTTTGCGGGAAAGCTGAGTTTTTTGTCCAAGCCGTAATCCCAGTAGGCATCGGGGATGATAACCTCGTAGGCACCCAAACCTACACCCACCCCGACATATCGGAGTGTCGGGTGCGCCGCTTTTGCGGCGTGATGGTTTGGTGCCCCACCTCCTGTGGGGACAGTCCCCTTCGTTAAGGTCAGGGTTTTGGTCCAGGGTTTACGCTGAATAAGGTGATATTTATATTGCAGCTTATTCAGGGGCTGAAAGAGGTTAAAGTAGTAGTTTTTGGTGTAACCCAGGGCTTTGCCTAATTCCTCATAATTGATTTTCAGGATGTTGGTGTTTTGGGCCTGTGCTTTTCTTGCTAAGTATAGATAAAGGTCAAATGCCTTTTCAGAGTGGTTGGTGAAGAGTTCGGATAAAGGCGGTTTGGGGCCGGCGGTGAAAAGGTCAAGAGGGAGTTTCAGTCCCTGATATTCTTGCGGGAAGAGCGGTATTTCCGGGCTGAGCTCTATGCGGTTAAAATAATCCAGCAGGGTTTGGGCAAGCTGGGGGTCTTCAATATAGGTGGCGAATTCGTAGTTATCGGATAAAGAGGCGCGGGACCAGTTGAAGCTGCCCAGGATGCAAATGCGGGAGTCAATGACGATGGCCTTGCCGTGGAGCACGGCCTGGGCGCTGTCTAAGTATACGGCTACGCCGGCATCTTTCAGGCGCTTGTAGGCATTATAGTTGATGCTGAATTTGGTGTCATCAAGGATGAGCTTGACAGATATGCCTCTTTTATGGGCGTTTATCAGGCCTTCTAAGAGGATTGAGGCGGGGTTGTCAGTGGGAGCGGGCTCTACGTTGATGAGATACATCGCTATGTAGATTGATTCTTTTGCCTCCTGGATGGCACGTTGGGTGGTTTGGAAGTAGTCCTGGCCAAGGAGGATAGCGGCTTTGGCTATCGGAAGCCAAACCACGGCCTTCTGGCTTGCGGTTTTGTCGGCGGCAGAGGCGGGCGCGACGGTTAGGTTAGAGATTATTAGAATTGAGAGTAATATATGGCGCATAGGCAAACCTCAGGGTCAGGCACCTAGGAACGCAAGTTAATAGCTTTGACGGAGCCTGACCCTTGGTTTATTCTACGCCTAACGGCGGGTTTGTCAATGGCTTTGGCTATCGGAAGCCAAACCACTGCCCTTTGGCTGGTGGGATGATTCTACCTTTTGGTTAATCCGCGCGGAAGCCTATTGCCTTAGTTTGCTTCGGCGGCTCAAGGAGCCGTTTAATCGCCTCAAAGACAATGACGAATTGCCTATCATATTTCTTCTCCATTGCCTCAATCTTACGCCTCAGATCCCGATTAGTTAAAATCATACGCCTTAGATGAGTAAACGCGCGCATAATTTGTATATTAACCATAATGGCGCGGTCGCTATTCAAAATACCTGAAAGCATAGCTACTCCTTGTTCGGTAAAGGCGTAAGGCAGAGCCGTTGAATGTTTCATAGTATTGAACCGGTCGCAAATTGCGACCAGTCCGTCTTTCTCTTTTTCTGTTAACTGAAACATAAAATCTGCGGGGAACCGTTTCAGATTTCTTCAGGGGCGGACTTTGGGCATAAAAATAGGACAGTATCTAACCTGTCCTTGTAGTTATTACTGGTGTGGCGCCTTAGCCTACGCTCTGTATATTCTCAACTTCTACGCCTTTATTTTTTAAGTACTCAAAGGTCTTTTTAATCTCTGCGTCATTAGCTTCCAAAATCAAGATTGCCCAGCCAGTATCTGTAGAAAACGAAGCCTCCAGGATGCTCAAAACGATATCAAATTGCTTACAGATGTTGCAGATTATCGGCTCGTCTTTTAACTTACCGGGAAAGGTAAACTCAGCTTTTATTTTCATGCCTAATTTTGGTCATTATTATCAATGTAAGTAAGTAGGCTAAGACCCCTAAACAAAAAGAAACCACAAAATATCCCAGTATTACTGGAAAGATAAGTTTTAAAATAGAGAGCTTAAATAGCTCTAACCAATGTAAAACTTTTAAACTAGAAAACCAAGCTCGATAGACCTGCTGCCAACTTATCCCCAGTATAGCAGAACCTAGTTTAATTGCCAAGATAAAAGTTACAATACTTAACCAGGTGTTAGTAAGCAGGCTTCCCAGAAGAGCACTTGCGCGGTTTACCCGAAAGAGAACTGCCAAAAACAGGCTCGCCAGGGGCCCTGTGCCAGGGAGAATCCCGCAAAATACACCCAGACCGAACCCTAAGGCTATTTTTTGAGGAGTGTCGTTTATCTTAAAAAGTTTTACATAGAGTAAATCAAAAAATCTAAAAATTTTATTATTGCTTTCTATCTTCTTCATCTTTTAGCAGGCGTTTTAATATCTTGCCAGTAGTATTTTTGGGCAGGGTATCCCTGAATTCAATATATTTAGGTATCTTATAAGGCGCTAATCTTTCTCTTAAGTATTGAATAATCTCATGCGTAGTTGCGACCTCGCCGTCTTTTAAGACTACAAATCCCTTAGGAACTTCTCCCTTGTGTATATCAGGAATGCCGATAACTGCCGCCTCTTTCACTTTAGGATTCTGGTAAAGCACCTCTTCTATCTCTCGCGGGTAAACATTTAAACCCCGCACATTAACCATCTCCTTTTTTCTACCCACGATGTAAACATAATTATCCCGGTCAAATTTTGCCATATCCCCGGTATAAAGCCAGAGCTCCTTTAATGTTTCTCTAGAGGCCTCTTCCTGTTTATAATAACCCTGCATCACATTAGGGCCTTTTACCAGGAGTTCTCCGATCTCTCCGGGTTCTACCACTTTGCCTTTGTCATCCACAATCTTTAATTCTATATTTTTAGATAAAACCACGCCTATAGAACCCGGTTTTCTGGGGCCTTTTAAGGGATTTAAGGTTACTACAGGTGAGGCCTCAGTTAAACCATATCCTTCTAATAAAGGGATGCGGAATTTTCTCTCGAAATCTTTAAATGTCTCGGCAGGCAGCGCTGCCGCACCGGATATGCATAATCTTATGGGATTAAATAATTTAATCAAAGGGCTATTGAATATCCTGGGTAATTTCACATCCCTTAGAATATTATAAACCGAAGGTATAGCCACAAATATGCTTACCCTATTTTTTCTTATAGCCCTTATGATGCGTTTAAATGGCCTTATCGTTTTCATAATTACGAGCTTTGCGCCAATCAATAATGGTAAGTTCATACAGACAGTTGCGGCAAAAGAATGAAATAACGGCAATATACATATGAGGCTTTCTCTGTACGTTGCCTTTATGGCTTGGGCTGAATCCAGGGCATTGGAGATAAGGTTATAATGAGTAAGCATTGCGCCTTTAGGGTATCCGGTTGTTCCTGAGGTGTACAAAATTACTGCCAGGTCCTCTGGGGCGCTTAAGGCCTTATTTAGTATTTCAGTATCAGTTTTCTTAATGCGCTTAAAATCTAATACGTCTTCTCTGGAGGTAGTTGTGGAAATAATAGTTTTTAGGCTATCGACTCTGAGCCTTAATTCTTCAGCCATATCTACATATGTTCGGGAGGTAATCATACAGACCGCCTGACTATCCTGGAGAATAAATTTTGCCTCTTCTATTTTAAACATATAATTAATTGGGACAGCCACGCAGCCTGCCTTAAGGATTGCATAATAACTTATGACAAATTCTGGGCAATTATCTAAGAATATAGCTATTCTGTCTTGCTTTTTTATACCTAGCTCAAGAAGGCCGCTAGCGATACTCTCAGTTAAATCATTCAGCGTTTTGTAGCTGAGCTTTTTCTGGCCAAAGACAATCGCGGTGCGCTGGGGATACTTCTGGCTACTTATACTGAGTAATTCACCAAGGTTTTTAGGCATCATTTGGTTTTATATTCACTCCTGCAAATCTCTCTAGACCGTACGATTCCTGTATCCAGCCATTATACAGCCCGTATTTTTCCAAAATCTCTTTTGCCTCTGCGTATTCATGACTCTTCAGGCGCCGGGAAATATCCTTAAATTCGCCTGCCTTGTAGTAAGGTAAATACTGACTCATCAGACTAATATATGAATCCTTGGAGATTTCTTCACTTATAAATTTCATAATTTTATCTGTGCCGCTGATATGGTTAGGAAGAATTAAATGCCTTATGATTAAACCTCTTTTTATTATACCATTATTATCGAGCTGGGCAACTCCGGCCTGCCGCTGCATTTCTTTTAATGCCTGGCGATTATATTTAGGGTAATCCGGCGCACTAGAATACTTGACTGCTATTTCAGAATCAGCGTAGCGGGCATCCGGAAGATATATATCAATTATCCCTTCCAATAATTTTATAATTTCTGGCAGTTCATAACCGCCGGTATTATATACGAGAGGAATCTTTAAACCTTTTGGTATAGCCACCAGCAAGGCCTTTAAGATTTGTGGCATTACATGGGTAGGGGTAACGAAGTTTATATTGTGGCAACCCATATTTTGCAATTCTAGCATAAACTGAGCGAGCTGCCCAAAATCAACCTCCCTGCCCTGCCCCAATTGACTAAATTCGTAATTTTGGCAATACACACAAGCCATATTGCAATTTGAAAAAAATATTGTCCCTGAACCGTGAAGGCCTGATATAGGCGGTTCTTCTCCGTGGTGCGGCATAAAGCTACATACGCGAGGGTTAAGGCCAGTTTTACAGAAGCCCAATTCACCTTTTAGGCGGTTTACCTTGCATTTACGCGGACAGATAGAGCAGGATTCAAGCAGACCAAAGGCCTGGTCAGCTATTTTATTTAGTCGGCCATTATTATAAGATTCTAGATAGGAAGGATACATATTTAGTTTGCATTAAGTGCTATTTCCTCCTTGACTCTTTTTATTCTCTCTTCAATAGGCGGATGTGAACTTAAGAAAACTATTCTAATATTAGGCCCGCTTTTCTCTGCTTCCTTTTTTAGCTTTTCAAAAAATGTAACCATAGCGTAAGGATTAAAACCAGCCCTCCTGGAATATCTTACAGAAAGCCTATCCGCAAGGAATTCATCCTTGCGGCTGTAACCTTGGCTGGCCAGATTAAAAACTACATCAACTGCACTGCCTATTGTCTGTTGGCCGCTTATGCCTAAGGCAATACCCATAATAATCTGATAACCGAGGACTGTCTGCAATCTTTTTACACTATGCCTAGCTGCAATATGGCCTATTTCATGGGCTAAGACACAGGCCAGCTCATCATCGCAAGCTGCATCCATGAGGCCGCTGTTGACATATACAAAACCACCGGGAATAGAAAAGGCATTCAGTTCTTTATCTTTGACTATTCTAAAAACATAACCTAAGTCCTGCCGGTCTGAAGCGCCAGCCACATTACTAGCAATAGAGTTTAATCTGGACTGCATTTGTGGGTCTAATAAAATTTTAAGCTTTTTTTGTAACTGCCTATCCATATCGCGACCTAATGAAATTTCGCTCTGCGTATCAATTAAAAGCGTTTCTCGTCTTTCTGTGGCAGGATTATAGATAGTGACGCAACCGCTTAATAAAAAAAGCGCAAAAAATAAAATTATAAATTTATTTATCCTTAATCTGCTGGGCATAGATTTCTCTTATACGATTAAATATCGCAATATAGTCATTAGTTTTGTAATCTGGATAGGTCCAATCCCAGGCCCTGAAAGTTTTATCCTGATAAAAAAGCGTTACCTCTAGAAATACGCCCTTATTTAAATATATGCGGTGTTTATAATCCTTTGTTGAAGCCAGGATGAGTTTTGAGAGGTTCAAATAACCTGGGTCGATGTTAACTGTGCGGTTTAACCCCTCCGATAAACTCCGTTCAATTTTGTTAGTAATTATTTTTATTTTGGCTAGATCGGCAGGAGCAACTAATTTCTTAAAGCTGACGAATTCTCTTTTTAAATTTTTACCGAATTCTTTTTCGTAATAGTCGGTGTGATTAAAGGGCAGGGTTTGACTTTGGAAATCTATTTTTCCGAATTTCCTTTCCAGAATTGCTTTTGCTTTTTTTAATGTATCCTCTTTTTTAGAAATAATTCCGCTTATTAATTTTACTGGTAGGTGTTTTTTGATCTGACCCATTGCGGATCATATCCTTTTAGTTACGCAGGATTTTTCAGGTAAGAATTGATTTATATATTGAGATATCTTTTTACGTTGGCCATCTTTGATTTCATTAAAGAAAATGGCGATATTGAAGCCGTCCGTGCTTTCGTCATCAGTCCTTATTACTACGCCCTTACATTCAACGCTGTAATTTTTGCTGCTAACATTGCTCTTAACGGGCAAGGTTAATCTAATCATCACTTTAGTAAACGGAGGCACATATTTATTTATAAAACAATAGGCACCGATGCAACTAACATTTTCAGTAGAGGTAACAAAATCGTATCCGTTAGCCGCTACCTTAATGGGGAGCCGCTGCTCTATTCGTGGGTATTGCCTTCTTTCGGCTTTTCTATTTCTGGTCATTTTTTCTCTTCCTTAGATTTGCTTATATAATTACGCCAGCATTTTTTACTGCAATAAAATTTTCCATTGCGGTAATATCGTTTTAATTTTTTAATGGGCTTGTTACAACTTAAGCAGTTAGTTTGTTTTTCTTCTTTCGGCACAGCTTTAGTTTCACTAGTCTTTGGTTGTTCGGCTGCCATTTTTTACTATTCTTTCTATAATCGGCCCAGTTTCATATTTATAAAGTCTGTTAAATAATTCTTTTCAATGAAGCTTAATTCTAAGAATTCTATGCCTAATCGGTTTCTGTCCGAGTGGGGTAAGGGCGATACCCAGGCAACCTTTCCGATGAGCCTTAAGATACGAGATAATATATTAATCTCTAACATCAGAGGCGTTGACGGGGCAATGAATTTCTCATCCGTTAAAGCAGCTCCACCTATACCGATGTTTTCGGTTAGCGTATTAGAAAATTCAGACTCACCTCTAACTTGGTAACGTATGTTGGTGCGCAGGTTCACCCGGGGAAAATTCCTTTTTTCCTCTACTTTAATTACCATTGGTCCTCTTGCTTTTGAAGAGGAAGCCGTGGCTTTTCTGCCTCTTAATATAACTTAAATATAGCATATATTTATAGTGCTGTCAATACCTTAAGGTTGCACTATTTACATTTTTTTGGTATAATACGCTTAATCAAAACATATCAGCAGGGAGTATCGTGTACTGTAATTTTTACGGATTAAAAGAAAGGCCATTTAACGTCACTTCTGATCCGGCCTTCTTTTTCTTAAGCAGGAAACATAAAGAGGCGCTTTCGCATCTTCTTTATGGCACAGCTCATAGAAAAGGCATAATCGTGTTAACCGGTGAGATAGGCACTGGTAAAACTACCCTCTGCCGTTTTTTTCTTAATCAGTTAAGTAAAAATGTCAAGACAGCCTTTATACTTAATCCCCACTTCTCAGAGGCCCAATTATTGGAGGCCATAATAAAGGATTTTGGCATTAGTACAAAGAATAATTCTAGATTAGGGCTGGTTTGGGCATTAAATCAGTTCTTGCTGCGTGAAACAGAATCTGGCAATAATATAATCTTGATTATTGACGAGGCACAAAATTTAAAACCCCACCTTTTAGAGCAGGTGCGACTGCTTTCGAATTTAGAAACAGAGAAAGATAAATTGTTGCAGGTTGTATTGGTAGGACAGCCAGAATTGAATCACAGATTAAATCTTTATGACCTCAGGCAATTGCGGCAACGGATAATGGTGAGATACCATATTACACCTTTGGAAATAGATGAAATAAAGGACTATATAAATCACCGTTTAAATATTGCTGGCTCAGCTGACAGGATACGCTTTACAGATGAGGCAATCGGAATAATTTCTAACTTCTCTTCCGGAGTTCCCCGTCTAATCAATATGGTCTGTGACCGCGCACTATTAGCAGGCTTTGTCGCGGAAACTAACATCATAGATTTAAACATTATAAAGAAGTGTGTTGAAGAGTTGGATAATTATTATGTAGCAAAATGAGCATTATTTACGATGCCTTAAAAAAGACTGAAAAAGCCATTAATTCTAATTTAAAAGCTACGCCAGATACTAAGGATAAACATCCTAAGTCTATCTACCAGCTCTATATTCTGTATGTCATCGTTGCCTGCGTAGGGCTTGCCATAGGCAACATCATCTTTAGTTTTTTACCCCACTCAAAAACTCCATCTCTAAAACAGTCAAAATCAACCTTAGCTGTAAAAAATGATAGACTAACTCAAGTTAAAGAAACGCCTCAAGTAACTCAAACTACGCCAATGGTAGCAACACCATCCGAAACTGCGCCTATGCTACCTATAGATATAAAAAATAAATCTCAAGTCTCATTAGTGCTAAACGGTGTTTTCTTTTCAAAAAATGAAGGATATGCCTTAATAAATAATCGGATTGTAAAAGAAGGGGATGTGCTTGAAGACGCAACTGTGAAACGGATTAAATTAGATGAGGTGGAATTAGAAGCCGAAGATGGCTCAACGATTAAGCTTTCTACTAACGTAAGGTGACTTCAGAACCTTTTTCTTATCGCCTGCCTTATTATCTTTATGGGTATATTTTCTACGATCTTTGTCTTACCGATATCCCTGATAAGGACAAATCTGTTTTTTAAGCCCTTAAACTTCTTGTCGCGATAATGTGCATTTATTATATCGTTCAGCGATAACTTTCTTATCCTCGACGGTAGGCCAACAATTTTTATCAGACTTTCAATCCTAAAAAATATAGCATCATTAATAAAATTAAAAGTTCTGCTTATATCAGCGGCTATAAGCATTCCCAGGGCTATAGCTTCGCCGTGGTTATAGTCTTTAAAATTGCTAGCTACCTCAATTGCATGGCCTAATGTGTGGCCAAAATTTAATATCGTCCTTATCCCCTTCTCTTCCCTCTCATCGCGTTGAACAATATCGGCCTTGATTGAGCTACAGCTTTTAACGATGCGCTCTAACGCGTAATCTTGACAGGCAAAAATATCTTTAAATCTTGCCTCTAGATAACAAAATAATTTTTCATCTTTTATTATCCCATACTTTATTACTTCTGCTAGCCCTGAACGTATTTGCCTTGGGGTGAGAGTCTTCAAGAAATTTACCTCACTGAGTACAAATCTAGGCTGATAAAATGCGCCTACCAGATTTTTACCTTCAACTAAGTCAATTGCGGTTTTACCGCCTATTGCAGAATCCACTTGTGCTAATAAAGTAGTGGGTATTTGTATGTAGGGTATGCCGCGCTTATAGACAGAGGCAACAAATCCGGCCAAATCTCCGATTACCCCTCCTCCGAATCCAATGATAAATATTCTTTTCTTTTTATCATAATGCGCAATATCTTTAAGTACGCCGGACATTATCTCTATGGATTTGCTCTTCTCTGTATCCGGGACAGTCTTAAACCTTACACTTAAAACCGATTTCTTAAGTATTTTATTTAGGGTATTGCCATATTTATTTTTTATTGGCGCATTGGTAATAACATATGCATCCCTGCCTATATGTAGCTTATCTATATATTTTCCCAAAAGGCTTATTATATCGGAACCAACGATTATATTATAGGAACGTTTTTTAAGGCTTACTTTTATAATCTTCATTTTAAAAAGTAACCAAAGGGACTCTTAACAAATACATTATAAATGTAATGGCTGGCCAGATTATGCGAAGAAGTGCCCCTGTAAAAAAGAGTAATATTACAATCATTAAACCATAAGGCTCAATAGCAGCGTATTTTGAGCTCAGGCTTTGTGGAAGTAGCCCCATTACTACGCGCGAACCATCTAATGGCGGGATAGGTACGAGATTAAAAACCCCTAACATAACATTGATGTATATTAAATTGCCAATGACGGCATTTATAATTGAATTTAAGGGAATTATCCTAAATAAGATGCTTAAAAGTGCAGCAAGAATAAAGTTTGCTAAAGGGCCGCTGCCCCCTATCCAGATAATATCCCTCTTGGGATTTCTTAATGCCAAATAATTTATCGGCACAGGCTTAGCTGCTGCAATAAAGAATCCAGTTGTAATAAAGACAATTAAAGGTATGACGACTGTCCAAAAGATGTCGATATGGGCAAAGGGATTTAAAGTTAATCTACCAGAATATTTTGCGGTTGTGTCTCCTAATTTATATGCCACTAAAGCATGGGCGAATTCATGCACAACCATCGCAATAATCAGTAGAGCAAAAAATAATAAAAATGCCGCTATGTTCAATCTAATGCCTCTATTTTTTCTACTTCTATAATGGGATATTTTTGTTTGGTGGGATCTACTAATTTACCGGTTATCTTTACTTTGCGGTTGTTGAAGGGATTGAGGTCTTCTATGTCAGCCTTTAATAAATATATCTTATTATTATCTTCTAAGATTAATTTATGTGAGGCTACGCGTGTAAAGGTCTTTTGCTTTACCATACCTTCCACAGTTATATCTTTAGTTATATCTTTTCTTGATTCACTCACAAAACTTTTATGTATCCAGCCAAAGCTGTTTTTAACCGGTTTTATTCTATACCAATCTCCCTTGTCTTGCAAAATATCTACTATTTCATCTTTATTTACTTTACCTAAAATTGGAGAAGATATATCTGGCCTAAGCCTGATATTTACAAAATCAGCTGATACCTTAGCGATTTTGCCGTCTTTACTAAGTGTGACAAAATCTTTTTTAATAAACGATGGTGCGGCTTGGGGTAAACTTATCTTATACCAGTCATATAATTCTGAAGATACATCAAGTGGCTCACCTTTATCTACTTTGCATATCACTTCTGAACTTAGGGTTGAATCTGAACGTATATTTATATCATTACCCTTAACCTCACCTTGAAATAAATAAGTTTGCCCTGACTTAAACTCTTCTGCAAGCAAGATACAGCTAATTTGGGTAAATATAAATAACAATATTGTTATAGCTACCTTATTTTTTACAGGCATCTGGTTATTTTTTATCCTGACCTTTTGAGGCAGGGGCTTTTAGAGGTGCAACTTGTTCCTTAACTCCAACAGTTGGGGTAGCAGTGGTCGCTGTAGCAGTGGCTTCGGTAGCAATGGCTTCTACTGCCTTTTCTACTTTCTCTTTTTTAATCTTGATTCTTACGGTTTTGATTTTAGGCAATCCGAAAACTCTATCCCCTTCTTTCCACTGACCTTTTTCCAGCATCATTCTTAACCGTTCTGCGCGTTTTAATACAGACCTTTGCTTCTTGTTTTTTTCTGATAAAGATAATGACGGGTGTATAGACATTTTATAACCTCGTTATGTAGCAATCTCTGTAGCGTTTTTTAAGTTCCGACAATAGAGATCGCGCTGTTTCTTTATTAGAGATATTCCCTACGCATAAGACTATATAACTGCCTTTAGATAAAACCAAGGGTGAAAGCCCCCTTTTCTTTAATAACTCTACTTCTTTTTGTGCGTGTGTTTTTATTTTATAACTAGCTAGCTGTATAACATAATTTTCTTTTTCTATGGGTACAGGCTGCTTTATAACCTCTTCTCTCTGCTCCACAAATCCCGCAGGGCTATTTTCTAACATTGCTAACCTCTTACCTTTTTCCACGCCTAGAGAGAAAGAGACGATACCTGTAATTACTACGGCAATGATTATGAGTATTGTCTTTTCATAATTCCAGATATATGCCAAAAAAGACTTACTAAAGGTGCGGCTCCTTGAGTCGCTGGTATCCTTTGATTGCGTAAATAATTCTAACTGAAGATTATCTTCTTTCTCCGTCATAATATTTTATTATATATCTATCAATTGTTCAGTTTCAAGTAATTTTTTGTATTTATTTTCTTTACAACTTTTAAAAAGGCCTCTACAACCCTGGGGTCAAACTGGGTGCCACTTTTCTTCTTAATCTCTTTGATTGCAGCATCTATGCCCATTCTCTCGCGGTAAGGCCTGCCATATACCATGGCCTCAAAGGCATCAGCAACCGCCATAATCCGGGCGCCCTCGGGTATCTGGCCTTTTTTGAGCCTTGAGGGATAACCTGTTCCGTTGTATTTTTCATGATGATACATTATTATCGGTATAACAGGTTTTAGTATCTGTAAAGGCCGCAGAATCTTAGCCCCTCTAGCTGGATGCTCTTTAATGATATTGTATTCTTTTGCGGTTAGTTTTGTTGTCTTAGTAAGTATCTCCAATGGAATATCCACTTTTCCGGTATCGTGCAATAGACTAGCATATTTAAGGCTTTCTATTTTTTTCTCTTCAAGATGCATCTTGCGGCCTATCGCAGTTACTAATTTACTAAAGTAAGGCGAATGGGTATATTCTTGAGGGACCCTGGTATCCAATAACGTTACCAATGATTTTATGCTCCCCAGTACTATTTTCTGTTGTTCGTCATAAAGCTGCAAATTCTTTATCCCTATTATCGCCTGCTCAACTGAGGTTATCAACATCTCCTGATGAAATCTATCAAAGGGCGCAGCAAACTTTTTGCGTTTTATAATAATCATGCCAATTATATCTTCAGCAATAAGCGGAATTCCCATGAGATGATCTTGCCTTATAGATATCATCTTCTTTAATATCCTCTTCTCTATCCTGCTTGAAATCTTTATTTTCTTATCGATAAAATATTTTTTCTTATCACTTATAAGGCACTTTAATAGAGAATATTTTTTTGCAGGGTCTAACAACAGAATCAGGCAGCTTGAGGCATTGAATATCTGACAGATGAGCCGGCTTAAGCGGCTAATCAGATCCTTTAGCTCATAGGTAGAATTGACCACCCGATAAATGCTGTGGATAGACGAGACTAAAGATTTATACTTTTTCGTAGGGGTTAAATAATTTTTTGTATTCATCTAAGGCATACCTATCTGTCATTCCCGCAATATAATCACAAACCACACGTCTTACCCCATCTTTTGAGAGCCTTTTCTGCGTATCAGTAGGCAGCTGTTGGGGATTATCGACATAAACGTTAAATAATTCCTGGATGAATCTTTTTGCCTTGGCGCTCATCCTCATTACTCGATAGTGGTGGTAAAGTTTCTCCATAAGGAGATCACGTAGCGGTCTCCTTAAACCTGACATATTTTTACTAAAAGCGACAATTTTTTTATCTATCTTTTTTACCTCCAAATAGGATTTAAGTCTTAGTCTATTGATATCTCTTTCTGTTTCCTGGATTAAATCTGTAACTTGCATATCAATCAAAGACCTGATAATCAGATATTTTCTTTTACTTATGTCTATCTTACTATATTTTTTAGAGATATTTTTATTTATTTCATTCCATATTAATAAACTCTCTAAATCCGATTCTTTTATTAAGCCAGAGGTAAGCCCGTCATCGAGATCATGGTTATCATAAGCTATTTCGTCAGCAATGTCAACTACTTGCGTCTCCAAAGCTGGCGAATCTTTTGGGGCTAATTCTTTGATTTTAACTGCTCTATCGAACGCCGAAGAATGCTTTACAATTCCCTCTCTCACCTCCCAGGTCAAATTGAGTCCAGGAAAATCTGGGTATCTTTCCTCCAGGTAATCAACCACTCTTAAGCCTTGCAGGTTATGATTAAAGCCATGGAATTTAGCCATTAGTTCATTCAGGGCTTCTTCGCCGGAATGACCGAATGGTGTATGGCCTAAATCATGAGCCAGGGCTATTGCCTCGGTTAGGTCAACGTTTAACCTAAGACTAGAGGCTATGGTTCTAGCAATCTGGGCAACTTCTATGGTATGAGTTAATCTGGTGCGGTAATAATCCCCTTCATGATTCACAAATACCTGGGTTTTATATTCTAATCTCCTAAAAGCAGCGCTGTGTACAATCCTATCGCGGTCCCTCTGGTAACTAGATCTATAAGGATGCTCCTTTTCTTTATAGACTCTACCTCTGGTATTGTAGGATTTCATTGCATAAGGCGCTAAGATGATATCCTCAATTTTTCTAACTTCTTTTTGATTTAGCATTTTTTACTTAGTTATTTAAAACTTATTTCAGGGCTTTTCTTAACTGTTTATATGATTCATCCAGCGACTGGGAGATTATCTTTGTGCCATAAAACAGAGGCATAAAATTAGTGTCGCCTTGCCAGCGAGGAACTATATGTATATGCAGATGTGCAGCAATGCCTGCGCCTGCGCTCTTCGCTATATTTATGCCTATATTATATCCCTCTGGTTTGAATACCTTATCTAATAGCCTTTTTACTTTACTTAAAGATTGGAATAAATCTAGGCCTTCTAGTTCTGTTAATTGGGTAATTTCTCTTACATGTCTTATAGGTGAAATCATGATATGACCGTTATTATAAGGAAAGATATTTAGCATAGCAATTGAATACTTAGTTTTGAATATAACAAAATTTCGCCTCTCTGACTTTAAGGCCCTGCAAAATATACAGCCCTTTTGTTTTTTATTAGCCTTTATGTATTTAATTCTCCATGGAGCCCAGAGTCTATCCATCTTTAAATCCTGATTATCCTTGCTTCTATTTTATCATTAATTTCAATTATGCCATAAGAATTATAAGAGGAAAATATCTTATCAGTAGGGCTACCGGGATTAAAGAATAAAATACCATTGCATTTTTCATTGAAAGCAGAATGGGAATGCCCAAAGATAATTAGATCTAACTTATCTTCTTTAAAAACAGAGGTCAGGAGGTCTATTAAATTATTTGGAGCACCGTATCCATGCATTATGCCCACCTTATAATTGCCAATATTAAAAATTTCCTTTTCAGGCAATTCCTTTCTTATTTCATCGGGATCCATATTACCATAGACAGCCTTTACATTACGACATATATCCTTTAATTTATTCAGCACGCCTAAATTTACAAGGTCACCGACATGGATAATCATATCGACATTCTTAAAGTCCTCTAATATCTTTTGTGGTATATCCTTTGCCTTATCGGGTATGTGTGTATCTGAGATTACGCCGATTTTCATGCTATTACCCAGGGTTTCGAGTAGAGGTCTAAGATTTGATTCAGTTTATTGATATCCCAAGTCCAGATCTTGTCTTCCAGCGCCCTTAAACGCGTATTCATATCTATATCCTTAAGCGTAACGATAATTTTTCTCTGGAGTTTATGACGATACTTTTTACATTCTTGAGCGAACACCGCAATATCTTCTTCGGTTAGCGCTTCGTGTTTAAGCGCTATTATCCATAGGCTCTCATTAGAGCGGCCAATCAATCCATCCTTTAGATTCCTGTTATTAAACTCTAAAGATTTTATTTCCCTAAAATGGTTAAGCCTTATTCTTTTTGTCTCCAATTGCATTGTTTCATCTTCAAACAAACGCAATAGTTCCGTCATTCTCTCCATCAGGGGCTTCTGTGCACTTAGGAAGAATTCCTGAATATTATCCTCTATATAATCTCTAAATAATGCCTTTTGATTTTTTGCATCAAAGGTTAAAGAATGCAGTTTCTCTTGATAGACAAATCTTAGCCAGAAACTGAAGACCCTGTCATTGATTTTTAAGAAGTCGCCACTGCGTGCTATAGTGCCAAGTTCCAATAGATGGTTTATTCTTAAGGCGAGTTCCTTTTTGTTTTTACGCAAGAGTTGCGCGATAGCTTTAATCCTATTACTTGCGCTAGAAATTAAATACAGGATAGATATGTAGTCGTTGCTGTAGGGTGAGTCAAAAAAACGTTTAATATAATTAGAGAACCTTTGATTCAATATCCCGGAGGAATCGAAGAGCAGACTTTCCAGTATATCTACTAAATTGCTCTCCCTTTGTTTTAGGAGGGCATCAGATATAACCTCTAGATATAGAGGGTAGCCTCCTGTAAAATGCACAATAAAATTCCTCAAAGCTATATCCAGATTCAGGGCACCTAACCTGTATCCTAGATATTCTGCGCTTGTTTTTATATCAAACGGTTCTATCGTGACTACCTCAAAATTACCAAATAATAAAGAGAGGTTCTTTGAGAGGATGGCCTTCGTTTTAAATTTCAAAGAGCTTACAATGATATACATTGTATTCTTCTGGGTGATTAACAATTTAGACCATTCACGATACAGGTTTTTAAATCCAGAGCTCTCTAAGTTAAGAAATTCATCTAGAATCACTACGCAAAATTTTCCTGTTTCTTGATGGATCTCCTCGGATAGCGATAATAAATCTGTAAAGATATTATTTTTTTTCCTTTTATTGATGGCATTTAAGAGCAAATTTATTTTTTCAACTGTCTTGGGTATAAATTTCTTAGACTTAGAAATCAAAAAATCAAGGTCTTCTTTTAATGGGATGTTGCTATTGACTAAAAAGTTATATAAAAGCACGCCGATGAACCTTCTCGCAAAAGCATCTAGAGGCTGCGGTCTTACCTCTAAATAAAGTATAAGGATACGGTTATCGCAAAATTTATTAAGAAACTTAAATACTGTAGAGGTTTTTCCGACAAGCTCATCTCCAATAATGGCGATGTTTTGACGATAGCCGTCCTTTAAATCGAGTATGCGTTTTTCTAAAATATCTATATACTGTTTTCGGTCGAAAATTTTGTCTTTTATCATGTTAAAACACAACTAAATACCTAACGGGACAAATAGAAAAAAGGGTTTTGCGGGATATGTCCTTTTCTTATTTCAAAGTGCAGATAGGTATTCCTGTCCCTACCTGCAGAACCGGCTTTAGCAATAACAGCCCCCTTTGGGATATTGTCTCCTACTTTTGCGAAAATCTGCGAATTTCTAGTATAAACAGTAGAAAGCCCGTCACCGTGATCGATAATGAGTGTTTTGCCAAAACGGCCAAAGTTATCCGAACAAAAAATAACTTTGCCTTGACGTGCAGCGACTACATCTAGATTATTGTAAGGCTGTATATTGATACCTTTATTAATCATATTATTGAAGCTCTGTCCGAAGGTCGCAATAACCCTGCCTCTTATTGGCCAGATAAAATCATCAGAAGAGTATTTGGTAGATGCATACTGCGGTTTTTGACGATTGGGGATAAATATCAGCTGGCCCTTTTCTATACTGGAGACATCCAAGATACGATTGAAGCGGGCAATCTCGTCTAAATCTACAGCGTATATTTTAGATATCCTCCAAAGTGTCTGGCCTTTTTCTACGCGGTGATAAACCCCTGGTATATTTGCAGGTGGAATTGGCCTGACATAAGGAGCTGTAGCGCACCCGGATAAAACCAACGTTAAACTAAATAAAGCTATTAAAATTCTCCCATTCATTTTAAAAGTCAAAGCGGGTGAGCGGAATCGAACCGCCATATACAGCTTGGGAAGCTGCCATTCTGCCATTGAATTACACCCGCATTCTTTTACAGTTAGGTCCTGCACTTTATTCTAAAGTGCAGGATTAAATTCAGCCAGCGGACTTACGTTCACTACCGTTCCGTAAGTCCGGGCTTCATTTAAGAAGCTGGTGTTCTACCGATGAACTACGCCCGCATGTCTCTTCTTATCTGCCATTGCATTACACCCGCAGGCACTCCTCCATCAATTTAATGGAGCAGTATTTACCACACATGGTACATACGTCAAAGAGGCCGGGCTTGGAAGAATCCCTGTAATAACGGGCCTTATCCGGGTCTATGGATAATTCAATTTGTTTTTTCCAATCCCGTTTTTTACGGGCTCCCGACATCTTCCTATCCCAATCTTTGGCCGATTTTATCCCTTTGACTATATCTGCTGCGTGTGCGGCAATTCTTGCAGCTATAACCCCTTCTCTTACATCATCTACCGAAGGGTGTCTTAAGTGTTCAGATGGAGTAACGTAACATAAAAAATCAGCTCCTAAACTTGCAGCTAAAGCGCCTCCTATAGAGGCATTTATATGGTCATAACCTGAAGCAACATCTGTAACCAATGGACCCAAAACATAAAAAGGAGCGCCATGACAGATCCTCTTCTCTAAAAGTATATTTTTTTTAATTTGGTCTAAAGGCACATGCCCTGGGCCTTCAATCATAACCTGGACATTCTTTCTCTTTGCACGTCTAGCAAGACCTCCTAAGATTTCAAGTTCAGCAATTTGAGCTTTATCGGTAGCGTCTAAAATGGAACCCGGCCTTAAACCATCGCCAAGACTTATTGTTACATCGTAGTTATAGGCGATATCTAAAATCTCATCGAAATATTCATAAAATGGATTTTCTTTCTTTTGATAACTCATCCAGCTGGCTAAAATAGCTCCACCCCTTGAAACAATATCCAAAATCCTTCTGTGTCTCCTTAAGGTATTTAAACTTTTTTTTGTCACCCCAGCGTGAATAGTAAAAAAATCTACGCCTTCTTTTGCCTGTGATTCTAAAGTATCCAGCATATCATCGACGGTAAATTTTAAAAAATCTCCGCTTTTTTTCTGCGCATTCACTGCTATTTCATAAACCGGAACCGTACCTACAGGCAGAGGGCATTTTTTTAATATCGCCTGCCTTATTCGCTTAAGATTACCTCCTACGCTCAAATCCATAACTGTATCTGCGCCGTATTTTACAGCTACCTCTAATTTCTTTAATTCATCTTCGAGCTGGGATTTATCGGTTGAGGTGCCGATGTTGGCATTTACCTTGGTTCTTAAACCAAAACCAATGCCACAAGGGTTTTTTATATTATGTTTTTTATTTTTGGGTATTACAACCCTGCCTTCCAAGATACGCCTCAAGGTTTGCTTAGGGCTTAGGCCTTCATCTTGGGCAATCCTTTTCATTAATGCTGTTACAATATTATTTTTAGCGTATTCTAATTGAGTCATTAGTGCAGTTTATTATAAAAATACTTTGCTGCTAAAGAGATATCTTTTGCTTGTAAAATCGCCCTACAGATAGCTAACCTTTTTGCACCAAACAACAGTATCTTGTCTATACTGTTAGGATTTACATTACCGATAACAAAAAAAGGTATTTTTATTTTCGCCCTTAGCTCTTTTATTAAACTTAAACCAATTCCCTTTTTAATTTCGGGCTTCGTAGGAGTAGGAAATATTGGGCCTATGCCTATATAATCTGCTCCCCTTTTTTGTGCCGCAAGCGCCTGTTTTAAATTATGGCAGGATACACCAATAATTTTATCTGGGCCAAGTATCCCCCTGGCTAATTCTATTGACGTATCGAGTTGTCCCAGATGAAGGCCGTCACTACCTACAATTTTCGCCACATCTAAATAGTCGTTAACTATAAATAAAGTCTTGGTGTGTAATAATAATTTTTGCAAGATGAAGGCTTCTTTTAAAATATCTTCCTTCTTTGACTCTTTATCTCTAAGCTGAATTAAATCTATTCCGCAATATTTTATTTTATCGACTATATCAGAAATAGGACGCCTTCCAGATATTTTTTTATCAACGATTAAATAAAGCCGCGATTCTTTTAGCAGCCTTCTTTTCGATTTCATAGAGGTCGTACCTTATTTTCTTAAATTTGACAGCTAAATTTTTATTAATCAGCTTGGTAAACTCCTCTAAAACCCTTATAGATTCCTTTACCCGTTGTATGTTGGCAAAGAAAATGTCCTTCAGGTTATTTCTTTTTAGTTCATTAATATAAATATTCTTTCCAACATCTTTTAGGCTTTCTCTTGTTTTTAATAAATCTGGCAAATTAATAGGCAGCCTTTTGATTATAGTGTCTATTTTATGTCTTATTGTTTTAAATTCAGAGGTCAGCTGGCGGGAATCAAGTATAAACCTGGTTATTTCTTCGCAAACACGCAAACCTTCCTTTGCGCGGTTTATATTTGCATCGATAATTCTATTAAGCGAATCTATTTTAAAATCTTTTGGCAATTTTCTTTATCAGATTAGTTGTAGAGCGGCCTTTGACTAATTTTATTGTAGAGACCCTGCCACCATAACTTAAGACTAAACTCGCACCTACTATATTGAATTTAGACCAATCCGCACCTTTAATTATTACCTCTGGTTTAAGTTTTTTTATAACCTCAAGAGGAGTCACATCCTTAAAAAGAACTACATAATCTACACTTTCTAAAGCCGCTATTAAACCTAACCTATCTTTTTCATTTATAATCGGCCTCTTATTTCCCTTTATCTTCCTCACTGAATTATCGCTATTGACCGCTACAACAAGGATATCCCCTTTTTTCTTAGCCTCCTGGAGATACTTTACATGTCCGTAATGCAACAAATCAAAACAGCCATTAGTAAATACAATCTTCTTACCTTGATTGCGTAGTTTAGAAATTATTTTTGTTAATGCACTTAAGCTTTTTATTTTAAATTTTAAGCAACGGCCTGCTCTATTAGTTCGCATAGAATATGTCCTATGGTGATATGTGCCTCCTGAATTCTGGCAGTGACGGCCGATGGGACTATTAAAGATATATCGGCTAATTTAGCTACTTCTCCTCCGTCTGCGCCAGTCAAGGCAACGGTTTTTAAACCCATTTTTTTAGCCTGTTTAATACCACTAGCAACATTTTTTGCTCTTCCGCTGGTTGATATTCCGATAGCAATATCATTCTTTTGAGCCAAGGCCTCAATTTGTCTGGCAAAGATTACCTCATAGCCATAATCATTCGCCAGGGCTGTTAAGGTCGAGGTATTAGTCGTAAGGGCAATGGCCGGCAGGGCTCGCCTTTCCTTTTGAAATCTACCCACCAACTCAGCAGCGATATGCTGACTGTCGCTGGCTGAGCCGCCATTTCCGAATAATATCAGCTTTCCATCTTTTTTTAAGGCGTCTATAATAAGGTCAGCGATTTCTACAATTTGCCCTATCTTTGTATGGAGTAGCTCTTCCTTGACTTGTATACTTTCCAATAATATATCTTTTATCCTGTCTCTCATAATTTACTCCCCCTTAACCAAAGAATACCTTAGAGATTTCATAGAGGTCCATATCTATTGTTTTTAAGCTAGACACTGCCTCCTCAATTGGCACATCGATAATTTTATTAGCTGTTAACGAAACCATCTTTCCGAATTTTTTATTTTTCAGCAACTCTACCGCCTTTACTCCGAATCTAGTGCCTAATATTCTATCAAAGGCAGTAGGCGAACCTCCTCTTTGGATATGGCCAAGGACGCTTACCCTGGTTTCATAACCAGTTCTACTTTCTATTTCTTTACCCAGGATTTCACCGATGCCACCAAGTCTTACATGGCCAAATTCATCCAGCCTTTGTTCCTGGGTAACTAATGTGGCTTCTTTAAACTGTGCACCCTCAGCTACCACAACTATGCTGAATGTCTTGCCCCTGGCGTGCCTCTTTTTTATAAGACTGCATACCTCATCAACATCGATGGGTAGTTCAGGGATGAGAATTATATCAGCGCCGCCGGCAATCCCTGATTCAACTGCAATCCAACCAGCATGTCGACCCATTACCTCTACGACAATAATACGGTGGTGGCTTTCTGCTGTAGTGTGTAATTTATCGATGCATTCCATAGCCGTATTTATTGCCGTATCAAAACCAAAGGTATAGTCAGTGCAGGAAAGGTCATTGTCTATTGTTTTAGGCACGCCTACAATATTCGGGATACCGTCTTTGATTAACTTTGTAGCTACCCCCAACGTATCTTCTCCTCCTACGACAATCAATGCATCAAACCCCAGTGCCTTATAATTCTCCTTAATTTTTTGCAGGCCCCCCTCTTTTTTATAGGGATTTGTCCTGCTTGTGCCTAAAATTGTGCCGCCTTTGGGTAAGATTCCTGAAACGGAATTCAGGTCCAGCTTCATGGTATCGTTTTCAATTAGCCCCTTCCAGCCGTTTTTAATACCGATAATTTCATAACCTTCATTACAGCCCTTTCTGACTACTGACCTAATTACCGAGTTTAATCCTGGACAGTCACCACCACCTGTGAGTATGCCTATCTTCATCACTTCACTCCTTCCTATCACGCCCTGCCATATCCACTAAACGGTATTGTGGGTTGCTCCTCTTTTTCTATCTCTCTTCTTTTCCTGTCTCTTTCCTCTATTGAAATAATCTTTGTCACATGTATCCTAATGACAATCTGCTCCTCAATACCTAAAACATCTTGTATTTTAGACCTCGTTATATCCTGCAGACGGCTGGTCAATTCTGGAATATTGGCCTCTGATTTCAAAACCACCCTTAAATCAACAAGGATTCCCTTTTTGGTGGCAATAACATCGGGTCTTAATTCTTTAATCTCGGGCATAATGCCTGCGAGTCTTCTGATTAAATCCTCGACTGCTGAAAGGGCAATAGTTACCTCGCCCGATGAAGTAGTAAAGGCAATGGTCTTTTCCCGCTGGAATCTTCCTAAGATTAATTGGGCAAAAGAAAAACTAATTAATATCAATAAGAGCCCGGTGAGGCCCACAACTATTTTTGAATTAGTGCTGGTTTGTGTATATAACAGTAAGTTGTTTATATCTTGGGGTTGTAACAAATTTAAAGAAAAGACTATTAATACTACGCCAATTAAAATAATAATTACTGCATAAAACAATATGCCTAAAACCGTAAATATTCTCATTTGTTACCCCCTTTCTACAGCCTGCACATTTACGTTGATATCTTTAATTGAGAGATTTGTCATTTTCTCCAAGGCATTACGCACGTTTTCCTGAACCTTACCGGCTACATCAGGGATATTAAAACCGTATTTTATCACGAGTGGGACACAAACAGTAATCTCTCCATTTTTATCTTTTTCAACCCTGATTGCTGCCAGGTTCTTTTTATCAATCAACTCTAAAATCCCAGCCTTAAAATTTCTTCCTATAGACTTTACCCCTTCTACTTCGCAAGCAGCTACAGAGGCAATTGAGGCAATAACATTATCGTGTATCCTGATTATACCTTGGTCTGTGCGTGATTCATCTCTTGGCATTATTCCTCCTCTTTCTGCTCTTCTTTCAGCACCTCTTGCACAAAGTGAGTCGATATGTCACCTCTTAAAAACAAATTATTTTCCATTATCTGTAAATGGAATGGTATGGTTGTCTTGATGGGCGCGATATAAAATTCATTTAGCGCCCGTTTCATTACATTAATTGCCTCTTGTCGATTATTGCCATGGGTTATTAACTTAGCTACTAAGGAATCATAATAAGGTGAGATCTCATATCCCGGATATATATGGGTATCCAGCCGCACGCCTGGCCCACCGGGAAGATTAAGGGTTTCAATCTTGCCGGGGGAAGGCATAAAATTATTTTCGTAATCTTCGGCATTTATACGGCATTCTAAGGCCGCGCCTTTTATGTGGATATCTTCCTGTTGAATTCTTAACTTTTCTCCAGATGCAAGACGAATCTGCTCCTTTATTATATCTATACCAGTTACCATCTCAGTCACCGGGTGTTCAACCTGAATCCTGGTATTCATCTCCATAAAGTAAAAATTGTTATTGCGGTCAAGAAGAAATTCGATTGTGCCTGCATTGACATAACCCACTGTCTTTGCCCCGCGCAGCGCCATCTCACCTAAACGTTTGCGTAGCTTATTATCTACTGCGCAAGATGGAGATTCCTCTAATAATTTCTGATGCCTCCGTTGTATACTGCAATCGCGTTCTCCCAGATGCACAATATGGCCGTATTTATCCCCTAAAATTTGTATCTCAATATGACGCGGCTTATCAATATATTTTTCAATATAACAGTTAGGATTTGCAAAACTGGCCTCTGCCTCTGTTTGTGCGGTCATCAGGCTTGAGATCAAGGTTAAATCGTTATGGCATATCCTCATTCCTTTACCACCGCCGCCTGCAGCTGCTTTTATAATTACCGGATATCCGATTGCTTTGGCGGTCTTAAGGGCTTCTTCTTTATTTTTGACTATGGAGGCGCTACCGGGAACTATAGGTAAGCCCGCCTTCTGCATAGTAGCACGGGCTGCCATTTTATCGCCCATAAGTCTAATGTTTTCAGGTGTAGGACCGATGAAAGTTATTTGGCAAGATTCACAGATTTCAGCAAAGTGAGGATTTTCTGCAAGGAAGCCGTATCCCGGATGTATGGCTTCTACATCGGTAATCTCTGCGGCGGAGATAATTGCAGGTATATTAAGATAACTACTGATGCTGGCTGCCTGGCCGATACAAATTGCCTCGTCCGCAAAACGCACGTGTAAAGAATTGCTATCGACTTGTGAATAAACGGCTACAGTGCGTATACCCAATTCGCGACAGGCACGGATGATTCTCAGGGCTATTTCGCCCCGATTAGCAATGAGTATTTTGGAGAACATCTATTTTAGAGGGGTTCGATAAGAAACATTGGCTGCCCGAATTCTACAGGCTCGGCATTATCAACAAGGATTTCTAAGATTTTACCCTTGATCTCTGATTTTATTTCATTCATTAATTTCATAGCTTCAATAATGCAGATAACTTGCCCTGGCTCAATTATCTGACCTACTTCAACATAAGGCGGGGCTTCCGGAGAAGGGGCACGGTAAAAGGTGCCTACCATAGGCGCCCTAATCTCAACTGTCTTAATTTGCATTTTTTCGACAGGCAGTGGACCTTGTTTTTGAGAGTGGCCTTCGGATATCCTTTCTCTTTCCACAACAATTGGCCCACTAAATACCTCTGTACCAGAGCCAATCTTTTTTAACCTAATACGCATACCATCTTTTTCTATCTCTAATTCCACAAGGCCATTTTCATTCATAAGATTTATCATCTCTTTAATCTCTTTTATATTCACCATTTAAAACCTCGCCTTTGTTAATGATAATCCCTGTTTAATAGGCCCTTTCTACATATTCTCCTGTGCGGGTATCTACTTTGATTATATCCCCCTCTTCGATAAACAGAGGAACATTTACCTTTGCGCCGGTCTCTATTTGCGCTAACTTAGAGCCGCCTTTTGCCGTATCGCCTTTTATTCCGGGTTCAGTATGAACAACCTTAAACTCGATAATATTTGGCAGGTTTATATTTAAAGTCTCATTTTTATAGAAGGACCCGGCGACCTCAAGATTGTCTTTTAAGAATTTCTTCTTATCTCCGACGTTATCTTCGGAAATGGCTATTTCCTCAAAATTATCCTGGTCCATAAAGTGATACATCTTGCCTGAATTATAGAGGTATTGCAGCTTTCTTTCTTCAACGAATGCCTCATCTATCTTTTCATCACCCCTGAATGTTTTCTCCTGTATGCTGGCGTTCCTTAAGTTTCTTAATTTAGCCCTTACAAAGGCAGCCCCTTTACCAGGTTTGACATGCTGGGTTTCGATAACTATATAGACTTCTTCATCAACCAGTATAGTTAAACCAGATTTTACCTCATTTATTGACAGGGCCACTTAAAACCTCGTACCCTTTCTTGGTTACTAAAACCATATCTTCTATCCTTATGCCAAATTTATGGGGTAAATATATTGCCGGCTCAATGGTTATGACCATCCCTTCCATAAGAATACCGCTCTCTTTGCCAGATATATGCGGCTCTTCATGCACCTCTAATCCCACACCGTGACCTAAACTATGACCAAAAAACCCGCCGTATCCTTTCTTTGTAATATATTGGCGGGCAGCCGCATCAATTTCAGCTATTTTTTTACCCGGTCGTATCTGTTCTATTGCCCTATCTTGCGCCGTAAGGACAATATCGTAAATCTTTTGATTTAAGACATTTATTTTATCTAAAAAGAAAACCCTTGTCAAGTCGCATTTATACCCAAAATAGTCAACACCCATATCAATTAATACCGGTTCATTCTTTTTAATTTTTCTCCCTGATGAGATATGGTGCGGGAAGCTAGAATTGCATCCTGCGGCAACAATGATGTCAAAACTAGAGTTACTTGTACCGTGGTACCTAATAAAACGCTCTAATTCTGCTACTACCTCTATCTCTTTTCTGCCGCAAGAGATAAAACCCTTTATAAATTTTAAAGCTTGAGCCGTTATCTGGATTGCCTTTTTTATCTTGGCTAATTCTCCGGGTTCTTTAATCTGTCTGAATTCTTCAATCAGGCCGTAAACAGGGATTAATTTGGCTATTTTCTTAAGCCCTTCTTTTATCTTTTTATGCTCAGCATATGCCAAGTACCTTTCTTCAAAACCTATTGCCTTTAAACCCAAATTTAAACAGGCATCTGCTATTAACTTAAAAACAGAACCGTTGCTCTTCTTTACAAGAGCGGTCCCTTTAAGCCTCTTTTTTACTTCCTCAATATATCTTGAGTCTGTAAAGTAGATATTCTCTTTTTTTGAGGCTAAAAGATAGGAATCGCGGCTTTGAAATTCAGTAAGATAGGAGATGTTGGCAGGGTTTGATACAATGAGCCCATCGAGATTCTTTTGTTCCAAGGCGGCATAAATATTTTTTAAGCGCGAACTCATTTAGCATTAAATTAAATCTAACAGGGCCTCTAATCCTAAAGTATAACTTCTAAAACCAAAGCCTAATATCGTGCCTTTTACTATTGGGCTGATGAGGGATTTTTGCCTGAATTCTTCCCGGGAGTAGATATTGGAAAGATGCACCTCAACCGTCAGAATACCTGAGGCAGCGATGGCGTCTCTGATTGCCACACTCGTATGCGTATAGGCAGCAGGATTTATAAGTAACCCACTATAATTTTTTTTGGCCTTTCCTATTAAATCCACAATCTCGCCTTCGTGATTTGATTGTTTAATAGTAATACCCGCCTTTCTTTTTTTGGCGAGCTTTTTTAATGCGTTGTTTATCTGTTCAAGGGTTACCTTGCCATAAATAGCAGGTTCCCTTTGGCCTAATAAATCCAGATTTGGTCCGTGTATCACTAATATTTTTTTCATTTTAGTTAGGGACGGTTCTGAAGTCAAAGCAAAACTGTCCCCGGATAGGGGACAGTTTACGTACGAATTGAGAACCGTCCCCAGCTTTATTTAGTTTTCTGCTTCATCAATGAGCATAACCGGTATCCCATCCCTTATTGGGTATTTCTTCCCGCACTTTTTACAAACTATTTTATTCTCTTTTAGCTCTACATCGCCTTTGCAGGCCGGACAGGCCAAGATATCTAATAATTCTTTATCAATCATTTCTCTCCCTTGGTAGTTTTCGAGATATACTGCATCCTTAATTCATAGAGTAAATTCTCCAGAAAGCTGGCTTCATCTGCAGTTAAATTACCCTTGGTTTTTTCCTTTAGCATGCCTAACGTATCAATTAAAAACTTTGCCTGGTTCAGGTCTTCTTCCTTTTTGTTTGTAACCGGGTTGGGAACCTGGCCTAAAGAAATAGAGGCCTGAAGTGAAAGGGTGGTAATGAAAAAATTAAAATCCGGGGTAGGAGGTATAAACTTACCTTCTTTTTGTAAGGCCTCCTTTTCTTTCTCTACTGTTTCCTTCCAGCTCTCGTCTATATCTTTCTTACTTTCATCCATATTTAGTGTATGATAATTCCGGCATAGCCCACCACGCTATCCCTATCGCCGGTTATATCGCCGCTGGTCTGATATTTAATTAATTCAGCTTGTTTAGCGCCTAATAATTTAGCTATTTTTAGCATAACTATTACTGGGGCATATCCGCACATTGAAATATTGAAACGTTTAATCTTTTGCATCAGTTTATCTTCGTTTAGCTCTAATATCGCCTCTATCGCCTCTTTATCTTTATTTTGTGCCTCATCTTGTGGTTCATAATGCGTCATATCAGAGCTGGCTACGAGCAGAGTCGAATCTTTGATATCAGGGCCCTTAAGGACGTCGGCGATCTGGCAGCCTATTTCTTTAAGGGTTTCTATTTCATCCGACAAAAAAGCGATAGGCACAATTTCAAAATCAGTTTTAAAATACTGCAAAAATGGCAATTCTACTTCTAATGAATGCTCATATGCGTGGGCTAGGGTATCTGCCTCTAAATATTTTGAGTTAGCCAATATTTTCTTCGCTAAAATAGAATCTATTTTTATCTGGCCTAAGGGGGTCTGCCACAGCCCTTCTGTCATGATGCTAAACGCAGCGCCGTTGCCAGTATGGTTAGGACCGAGAAGGATTATTTTTTTTCTGATATTAATCCGTGATACTGTCAGGGCAGCGACTTTACCTGAATACATATATCCTGCATGGGGAAGCATACAGGCAAGGGCATCAATTTTATCTATCTTTTTATCCACGAAGGAATCTATTTGATTCTTTAAAGCTGTTGCGGAAGAAGGGTAAAATTGCCCGGCAACAACAGGTCTTCTTATTTCAGATTGTTGCATAGAAGAAGTTTCTCTAAAAATTCCTTACTTTTTTTTATATCCTGAGCACTTGCTTGCTGATGTGCCTCAATTACCTTTAATGTTTCTTCTTTAAGATAAGGTTTTAGCCAACTAAAATCTATTTCTCCCGTCGTAGGCGCCTGATGGTCTTGACAGCCACAAACATTGTGTAGATGTATGCCGAGCATAGCGCTACCGTATAAATCTAAATATTCTTTATGGGTAGTAAATCCTAATTTTTCTAGAACCTGCGCATGGCCGGTATCGTGCCAGTAAAATATATTAGAATCTTTAAATTCTTTTAGGATGAGCCCGAGCTCTTCTAATGAAGGGATCTCTCGGTAATAAAAGCGAGTCTCGATACCTAAAAGTACACCGCAGGCCTTCGCATAAAGATTCAATTCTTCTAAGCTATTAAGGGTATTTTTAAAGAACGGCCCAGAAAGACGCTCCCTTTCTTTTATTAAAGCGCACTTTAATTCCTGGAATTCCTTTGAATCCTTCAGACCTCTTTCATAGAGCTCAATGAGATCTATGGTTCTCTCAGGGATTTCGAGCCTGCCGCAGTGTAAGACTACTGCCTTAGCGCCTTGTGCTCCGGCAGTATCTATAGTCCTTTTTGTATACTTTATGGCGAGCTTCCTCTCCTCTTCATCAAGAGAAGCCATTGAGTAGCAATCTGGAAGGGCCGCTTCTCGCTTTAACCCATCCGGGATAGGACAGTAATTATGCAAGCTTAAGATATTGAGCCCGTAATCTCTGACTGCCTTTTCCATATTTCTTAACATCGAGGTAGTCAAATTAAAGCTCAATTCTAAATCCTGAAATCCCAGGTTTTTTATTTCAAAGAGCAGCTCTTCGCCATTGTTATATCGGAATGCATTCCAAGAAGTAGAAATAGCTAAACCCATCCCTATCTTCTACCTTTAGTCTTCTTTCTTTTACGCTCGCTAGGTTTTTCGTAATGCTTGCGGTCTCTTACTTCTCTTAGGATACCCTCCTGCTCAATCTTTTTCTTAAAACGGCGTAATGCTGACTCAAAAGATTCATCTTTCTTAATCTCAACTTCTGGCAATCTAATCATCCCCTTTCTTAAATGAGCAGACAATTTACGGAGTGAAATGAAGTAAATTGTAGTCCGCCAAGATTTATGGCTGACGTCTGCGAATTTAATATACCACTGATTTTAATCAGTGTCAACTGGTTATAAGGTGGTATATTATTCTATCTGGAAAGATATGATTACATTGAAAGAAAGTTGGGTGTAGTCCAGTTCTTTGGGGAAATTGGGAAAGGGCGAAGCGTCTTTTACGCTTCTTAGGGCAACTTCTCTTAAATACTGATTCAGAGAAGATTTTTCCTCCATAAGCCGCACTTCTTTTAGATAGCCGTCAGAAGATATGATAAACGAAATGTATACTTCTCCGGTTTCAGTGCGGGCATAATTATAGTAAGCTGCCCGCCTGATTTTCTCGCGCACAATCTGGTAATAGTTTATATAGGAAGGATTATTAATCTTATCCAAATCCAGCGGCGGTAAAGTTATTTTCTTTTTAATAGCGATGATGTCAGGTCTTATAAAAGCAGGCTTAGCAATAGCTGATTGGCGCTGACTCATTGCCCTGTTGTCTTTAAAAATGCCTTCCCTGTCTATAAATGGAGGGGGTATCTTCTTCTCAATAGCAACATTTAGAGGCAATTTTAAGAAGGGCTCTTTTTTGCGAGGCCTATAAGGCTTCTCTTCTCTTTTGGTTTCCTGCGGAGGTTTTACATAACTTACTTCTAAGCTGTGCTCTGGTTTAACTTTGTTAAAAAGGCTCAAATTTGCATTTTGAAAGAGAATGACACTGTGGGTGATGAGCGAGATTAGAAAGGTGATTTGAAATACTCGGTCGGAAAACATCTTAACTTTAGATTAACATAATTATTTTATTTTGCAAGTTAGAATTCTTAGACAGATATTATTTTGTTCATGAGGCTTCTACGGAAAATAAAGGAATAATGTGCGGTATTCCCGAATCATAATTTATATCTACTTCTACACCGTATACTTCCTTTAAGTTTTTCTTTGTAAGCACCTTATTCGGTTCTCCTTCTGTGTAAATTCTGCCCTCCTTTAAAAGAACTATCCTATCAGAAAATCTTGCTGCCAGGCTTAAATCATGAATTGCCATTATTGCCGATAATCCTTTTTCCTTTATGGCAGAAAGGATTAGGGTTAAAATTTCAATTTGATGTTTTAAGTCAAGGTTACTGGTTGGCTCATCTATAAGCAGTATCTGGGGCTCTTGGGCGAGGGCTCTGGCAATAATAACTTTTTGTTGTTCTCCACCGCTTAGTTCATTAAACTGCCTTAGCATTAACCCTTCTAAATTCATTAACTTAAGTAAGTTAAGAACAACATCTTCGTCTCTTTTATTCAATCTCCAATTTATATAAGGGCGTCTTCCTAAAAGAACTGTATCAAACACGCAAGAAGAAAGGAAATGGTTGGATACCTGAGGTACATATCCCAATATCCGAGCCAATTCTTTCAACTGAAATTTCCAAACTTCCTTTCCATTAACTAAAATGCTTCCTCTTCTTGGTTTTAATATCCGATTAATACACTTAAGTAATGTACTCTTACCTGAACCATTCGGTCCGACAATACTTACAAGTTCTCTCTTCTTTACTTCTAAGCTTACATCTTCCAATGCGTTGCTACCGTGGTCGTAACTAAATTGAATATTTTTAAGCTGTATTTTCATCATTGCCAGTACTTTTTCTTTTTAGTTAAAAGTAAATAAAGAAACATCGGAACCCCGATAAAGGAAGTAATTATTCCAATCGGGATTTCAACGGGTTGGATAATTGTTCTGCCGATAGTATCAGCAACAAGCAAAAGTATAGCTCCCACCAGGCAAGAGCCGGGTAGTAAAAAACGATGGTCATTACCAACGAGCATCCTGGTTATATGTGGCGCTACCAGGCAAACAAAACCAATGATTCCGGTAAAGCAAACAATAGTAGCAGTAATAAGTGTGGCCAAAACCAGAGAAATAAGCCTAACCTGTCTTATATTTACTCCCAGACTAATGGCAACCTCATCTCCTGCGGCCAAAGCATTAAAATCCCAAGCATATTTCATCGTAAGGAGAAAACTCAATAAAAACATCATAAAAATTATTGACAAGTTTTCCCATCTTGCTAAGGCTAAATTCCCAAAAAGCCAATGCACCACACCTTTAAGTTGTTCTTTTGTGGCAAGATATTGTAAAAGCGAAGTTAGTGCAGAGAAGAAATACATTACTACAATTCCTGCTAAAATCAATGTCTCTGCAGATACTCCTCTAATTCTGGCAATGCCATAGACAAGAAGAACGGAAAGCATAGCAAAAAAGAAAGCATTTCCAATTATAAGATATTTGCCAGTGCCTGCTATACCCACTCCCAGGACAATAGCAACAGATGCCCCAAATCCCGCTGCTGATGAAGTGCCGATAGTAAATGGACTTACCAGAGGATTGCGCATAATCGCCTGCATTACTGTGCCGGCTAAAGCAAGACCTGCTCCAGCAATGATTGCGAGAAGCACGCGGGGCAGTCTTAAATTCCAGACAATTATCTGGGGCAATCTGGGAATTTCGAATTTAACAAAAGGAAATATTTTACTTAAAATTATATTAAAGACATCTCTCAAGCTTAAAGAAACTACTCCTTGCGCAGTAGCCCATATTGCAAGAAAAATCAATAATATTGCTGCTATAACCATAAATATTATTTTTTTCACATTAAGGCCAAACATATACACCTTTTAAATCCTCATGATAAAATTTTTTAGCCAGTTCCTTATGAATTGCTTCGGGGTTTATATCTAAAAAAGCATCCGGATAGCACCACTTGGCTAAATAGAGTGCACCGATAATTGCCTTTGGCCCTGCCCAGATTTCATAATAGGAAACGAGATGAACTTTACCTTCTTTTACTGCCTTGAGTTCCTTCCACCCTGGCCGATTAATTAGCTCTTTAAAAATATCTTCATTAACTTCTTTAACACCCAAACGGGGTACTTTAATGATTACATCTGGATTCTTTGCCAGGACCCACTCTGGGGATACTTTAGGAAAGGGGATTTTAAACTCAGAGGCGATATTTTCTAGACCCACAATCTTTAAGAGCTCATCTCCACCCGAACCGCCTGAGACAGTAGAGTAATCTTGATATTCCAGATAGACCTTTAATTTTTTCTTAATCCCTTTTGTTCTTTCTAAAATAAGGCCAAGATACTTTTGAAAAAATTCAATAAATTCTTGCGCCCTTTTCTCCTTGCCAACCAAGTTTCCTAATATTTTTATATCCTCAGTAAAAGAATTTATTTTGTAACAGGCAATTCTTAATACCTTTATACCAAATGGCAATAATTTATCCTCAAGAAAATCTTGTGAAGGCCAGCTATCATAGGCAATGACTACATCAGGCTCAAGCTTAACTATGGCTTCAATATTTGGACTGCCAAGTGAGCCAACTTCAGGGACATCCTTTAATAATGAAGGCAAAAGTTTTGGTTTTTTATCCGCCATCCCTACTATTCTATCAGTCGCTCCTAAGGCAACTAATATTTTAATTGCATCTGCATTCAGGACAACTATTCGATTTGCCCCATAACTTATACCCGTATATAGAGAAAAAATTATCAAACCTAATAAAATCTTTTTGTTCATCTCTAAAATTTTATCTCCGCTTCACCAAAGAATGTTCTACCCGGTGCTTTATAAGTCTGATAATAATCTCTATCAAGAATATTATCTACAGCCAGAGATACTTTGGCATTTTTGTTCACTTGATAACTTAGCTTGGCATCTAAAAGCTTAACTATATCATAAGCCCCATATACCCCCTTCTCTGTATCTGTATTAGCTGAAGATGTAAATACCTTATCCACCCAGCGCCAGGTGAGGCTGCCCTCAAGGCGCTTGATATGCAAAGAAAGCCCCAGATTATACATCTTCTCTGGCACAAAGGTGAATTGCTTGCCCACTGAGTCAGGGTCAACCGCATTTTCGGTGATTTTGGTCCTCTGATAGGTAAAATTGCCAAAGATATCTAACCAAGGACAAATATATTGTTTTACCTCCATTTCTACGCCCCTGATTTCTCCTTTACCTGCATTCTCTTTGTGGTATAACGTACTGCTAATAACCTCTTTGGAATATATAAGGTCTTCAATATAACTCTCAAAATAGGTAGAAGATATTTTCGTTTTATCCCTAAAAACACTTTGCTCAAGACCTATCTCCCAGGATAAGCTTGTCTCAGGAGAAAGGTTGGGATTAGATTCATAAGTTTTTCCAGCAGACGATGTATAGGTCTTATAGAGGTCATAAAGTGTAGGGGGCCTAAAGGCTTTACCGCAAGAGACTCTTACTGTCTCTAATTTCCATGATTCTTTAAAAAGAGAAAACCCAGGAGTCCAGACAAAACCTACTTTGGGAGAAAAGTAAGAATCGGTTTTATCAGCATAAGTGGTAGTAGTTGGACTGCTAAAGCTTTCACCAGCATAATTTTTCCAATAATCAAATCTACCTCCGGCAAAGCCTTTAAGTCTTTCCAGTAAGGTCATCTCAAGCTGAACAAATAGAGATTCTGTCCTTTGCTTACCCTTCATAGAGGTGCTCAGGGTAGTCTTACTTTTTGGATCCGGCCAGTCTGATAAATCCCATTCTTCGCCTTTAGCCTCATCCTGCCTATGGCCTAAACCAAGCGTAAATGTGTGCTTATCCTTTATGGGAATATCAAATTGTGTTTCAAACTGAATTGACCTTTTAGGGTCTGTCTCATTTATCTTTCCAGGGCCAGCAGTTTTAGTGGCTCCGCTTGAAGCGTTAATATACCAGGTAGAATCATCGTTTACCCCAAATCTTGCCTTTAATTTTGTATCTCCAAATGAAGTTAAATAATTAAGCATATACAAATTGCGACAATCCCCACCCTCGCCCTGAAGGAACTCGGAAGTTTGAAGGGAGTCATAGGGAGAAGTAGTTATCTTTTTATCACCATTGTCATTAAATGTAATACTTCCGCTGGTAACCTCATTGCCATTAGCATCCTTTAAATAGCTACGCGGATCAGAATAACCATATCTAGATTTTGAAATATTGGTGCTAAATGAAAGTTTTGATACATCTGATATATCCCAATTGAGCTTTCCTGCATATTGCCACTGGTCCCAATAATTTTCACCCTTATCTCCGATGAGATATCGGGTTGCGCCAGTTGGACTTTTAGTCCGTTCCCAACCGGTAACCTGCGTTGTGCCTGTCACAGAGGACGCAGCCTTTACTACCAGCTGATTCCGATATCCATTAGTAGATTTATTATCTACGCTAAGGTAAAACCCAAATCTTTTTAAAAACATATCCGTATAATCCAAATGTGAACAAAATGTGTGGTAGGTACCATAACCACTCTTAATCGTAATCTGGCGTTTTTTGGGCGTTTTGGTAATGATATTTATCACTCCACCCATTGCATTTGCGCCATAGAGGCTGGAAAACGGACCTTTAACCACCTCTATTCTTTCAATGTTCTCGGTGGGTATCGATGGCCATTGAACCCCTGAACTATAAGCATCATTCAAAGATTGCCCGTCAAGCATAATCAATGTCCGCTCGTCACCGGAAAATCCCCTCAAGGTAACTGAAGAGGCTATATCCATAAATTTACTCCTCTTTTGATATGCGCCGCTTACAGATTTAAGGGCCTGGTCAGCAAAATGGGCAGTGGAATTTTCAACATCCTCTTTTGTAACCACAGAAACGCTTGCCGGAACATCTCCCATCTGGCTTTCTGTCCTGGTTGCGGTCACCACTATTCGGCCTAATTCATAAACCTTTTCTTCTTCAGCTAAACTAAGCTGCGCGAGGGCAAAAGTTAAACCTATCACTAATAATAGAAATACCTTCCCTATTCTTTTTTGATGAGCATGACACATAATCCGAATCCCCCCATTTTGCTCAAGCCTTTAAGGTCTGTATCAACTATCCTCTCATCTGGGTAAGAAAGCCCTTCAAACACAACTACTCTTCTATTTCTTATTCTCTTCTTTAGTAAATATGTGGCTATTCTTTGTGGAGGAAATTTCGCATCAGTAAATAAAAAAACTTTTTTGAAATTCCTAACTTTTTTAACAAAATCTCCCAACTTGCAACCATGAAGGCTGGTGACCTTTGTATCCTCCCAGCTCTCGCCAATTCTGGCAAAAGCAAGTTGTAAGGTGCTTATTCCGGGTATAACCATATAGTCTTCTTTTTTAAAATTTAGCTGAATCTGGCTTAAAAAACTGTGCAATCCCGGATCTCCTGAAACAAGCACAGCAATTCTTTTTTTATCTTTATTTTCTTTTATATAGCAAATAGCCTGATCAAAATCACCCTCTAAATAAATCTTTTCTTTATCTAAATTTCTAAATAGCGTTAATATACGCCTGGCTCCAATTAAACAATCGGCTCTTTGTATCTGTCTTCTGGCAATGGACAGCAAATAGTCCTTTGTGCCTGGCCCTATTCCTATTACATATACTTTATGCATCGTGGCTAGCCAATATCTCTCCTTTCAGGGAAAGGAGGATACAATTAATGTGAAGTCCACCCCCTACAAATTCATTTACCCTGGTAACTACATCTTCGGCAATTTTGGCAAAAACTTTCTTTAGTCTATTTTTTCTTAAGATATGAATTGTCGCCTCGGCTGTTTTTTGCTTTTTAATTTCTCCGATTACCCTTTTGCTTGCCCCAAAAGTTTTAGCATAATGTGTCAATGTCTCTATCCGGTTATCGCCAAATCGCCAGTGAGTGTTAAATTGGCCGTTGGCGACTTTGACTAACTTCCCGATGTACCCTATGAGGAGGACGTCTCTTATGCCTTTCTTTGAACATTCTTTAAGCATAAATCCAACATGGTCACCTATCTTTACTATCGAATCATCACTAATTTTGAGCACTTCTTTGCAAAAGTTTTCTCCTACATAGCCTAAAACCAAAGTAACCCTCTTAAATCCTTGAGCTTTTAATACATCTAACTGTAGAGACAAAGATGTCTTATAGGCATCGGTTGATTTAGATTCAACAAGCCCGCTTGTGCCAATAATGGATATACCCCCTACAATACCTAATCGCGGATTAAAGGTCTTTTTTGCCAGTTCTTCTCCTTTAGGAACGCTGATTATCACTTCCACTCCCTTATTATCTTTAGGCAAATACGGCGTAAGTTCCTTAACGATCATCTTTCTTGGTGTAGGGTTAATGGCATATTCTCCTGGCGGGACAGCCAGGCCTGGCTTGGTAATCCTACCTACACCTTTTCCACCTGTTATGGTGATACCTAGATTATTTTTAGAAAATCTTACTTTCGCATAAATCTCCGCCCCATGAGTTACGTCTATGTCATCGCCGGCATCCTTAATTACTGCGCATTGAGCAAAATCTTTTCCAATTTTTGGGTCAATAATTTTTAAGTATAACTTATTTCCAGAAGGAATTCCTACCTCGACTTTATTTACCAATTTCTTAGTAGTAAGCATAATCACAGAAGCTTTTGCTGCTGCCTGAGCGCATGTTCCGGTGGTAAAACCTGTTTTAAGATTGTTTAACTTATTTTGTTTCATCTAATCAACCTTTGGCTATTTTTAACAAGGCATTGACACAAGCTATGGCCACGCTGCTTCCTCCATATCTAGACCGATTAGTAATATATGGGGTTTTCAAAGTAAGTAATCTCTTTTTGGCCTCTTTAGCTCCCACAAATCCAACAGGGACTCCTACTATCAATGCTGGCCTCACCTTGCCTTTTTCTACTAAATCGCAAAGTTCAAACAAAGCAGTAGGTGAATTGCCAATAGCAACAATTCCGCCATCCATCAATTTAGCGGATTTCCTCATTGCTAATACAGCGCGCGTAATATTTAGCTGAGCAAACTTCCGGATGATATCTTTGTCGTCGATAAGGCAAATAACCTTGACCCCAAATCTTGAGGTTATATTTGCATTAATTCCTACCTTAACCATATTCGCATCAACAACGATATCTTTCCCTCTTCTTATTGCTGCCAAGCCAGCCTCTATAGCACCTGGATGAAAAATGAGCTGCTTTGCATAACAGAAATCAGCAGTGGCATGAATTACTCTTTTTACAACTTCTTTCTGCAACATTGGAAGTTTTATATTTTTTAAATACTTATCTATGAGTTTAAAGCTTCTGGATTCTATTTCTTTCGGATTAGTAATTATAGCCACGGCTTATTTTTTATTTTACAACTTGCACTTCTGATTAAACTAAAAATATAATCAACGGTTTTCTTCTTATGCATCCAGTTACAATCCTGGCATGACCAGATGTTTTTTCTGGACTTTTTAGAATATACATAATTACCAAAATTTCTATCTTTACAGGGATAAAACGGACAGTAGCAAAATGTGCAATCTTCTAATCCCTTATGGCAAGGAAAAAACTTGCAGTCTTTATTTAATCTCTTTGTCATTTTCTTTAGGGATAAGTTCCAAAAACCAATGTTTATTTTTTAATATCTTTTTACCTGGAATAAACTGTACGGGTTTCTTAAAAATGGGGCCGTCATAGACAAAAGTATGAAACTCTCCCGATTCGCCGCAGGGGTCGATACTGCCCATTGCCTTTAGGTTCTTTACAAACGTGCTATTGATTTCGCGGCCTAACCATTCTTTTCCCAGGACATCCCTCTTCACCGAAACCACGATCGACTTAAATCCTGAACCAATAATCTCCTTAATTAAGCTTTCGGTATCCTGCGTCCATATCGGCAGAATTGGCTCTACTTTTAATTCTTCGCATACTTTGTTTATCCAGTCCCTGTGTTCCTGCAGGTAAATATCCCCGAAGACAATCCCCTCTATACCCTCTTTTGTTTTGAGTTCTTCAATTAATGCCTTAAATGCGTCCCTGTAGCCCTTTTGAGGCATGGCTTTTTGCAAGAAAGGAATATCAATAAGGACTACCTGTCTTTGGATAATGCTGGCTGATAAGCCATGCGATACGGAACCTGTACCGTCGGCATTCGTAAAATTAATAAACGAGATTATTCTATGCCCTTGTTGTTTTGCTTTGTAACTTGCAAAACAACTATCCTTGCCGCCGCTCCATAAGCTGACAACCCTCATCTTACCTCCCCTCGTTTTAATAGTATCTTATACAATAAGCCCAAGTCGATATTCTCCCTCACCAAATCTGCCAATTTATCAATTTCTCCGTCTACATCATAGGTTGTGCCAAATCCTTGAGCTGTCCACCCTTTATTTTTTCTTAAATTATTTAAAAAATGCCTGCGGAAGTTATCATTGTCAAATATGCCGTGGATGTATGTCCCCCAGCATCTTTTATCTTGAGTTTGAGTACCGTCATTTTTTCTTACTTTTTGATTTAAATGCTCTAAAATCTCAAATCTGGGTATTGTATCCCCGGTAGGCCTTGTCCTTCCATGATGTATCTGGTAACCTGTAACTTCAATGCCTGAAGATAAATCCCTGGCTTTTACCTGAGAAAGGATTTTTTCCGGGTAAAGTTGCGTAACAATAGGAAGAAACCCTAGGCCTTCTATTTCCCTTTTCTTAGATTCTATAGACTTTGGGTCACAGATTTTCTCTCCCAACATCTGGTAACCTCCGCAAATCCCTACTACATTAGTCGTAGTTTGAGATTTTAGAAAAGAGGTTATTTTTTGAGCCAGGCCGGATTTTTTAAGATACCCTAGGTCACCCATGGTATTTTTTGTTCCCGGGATGATGATCAAATCGGGTTTGTCCAAATCCCGAGGCTCTCTTACATATTTTAAGGCGACATCTTGCTCATTTTCTAAGGCATCAAAATCCGTAAAATTAGAAATATGCGGAAGATAAATCACGCCTATTTTTATCTTTTTATTTGCTTTCAGGTCCTTCCTCTTTTCTGCCCGGGGAAGCGAATCCTCTTCAGGAATTTTGATATTCTTTCCGCCAGCGGCGGATCCGCCTACGGCGGAAAAATAAGGAATTACTCCCAAGACCTTAATCCCGGTGCAATTCTCTAAGAACTTAATCCCCGGCCTTAATAAGCGCTTATCCCCGCGGAACTTGTTAATGATAAACCCCTTAATCATCTTCTTCTCATCTCTGTCCAATAACTGCAATGTTCCTATAAGCCAGGCAAATACCCCGCCGCGGTCTATGTCTCCTACGAGGATTACTGGAGAATTTGAAATTCTCGCCGTTTTCATATTGACTAAATCATGCTTTTTTAGGTTTATTTCCGCAGGGCTGCCCGCCCCCTCTATGACTATAATTTCATATTCTTTAAGCAGGCGGCTGAAAGATTCCTTTACTTTCCCGAAGGCTTTTCTTTTATAATTTTTATATTCATAAACCGACATATTCCTTACGGGCTTCCCATGGACTATGATTTGCGCAGAGGTATCTTGCGTGGGCTTGATTAAAATCGGGTTCATATCCACGGTAGGTTTAATTTTACAGGCCAGCGCCTGCGTGGCCTGTGCCCTGCCGATTTCACCGCCTTCTTCGGTAACAAAGGAATTCAATGCCATATTCTGGGCTTTAAAAGGGCAGACGCTAAAACCATTCTGCAAGAATATCCGGCATAAGGCAGTTACCAAAACAGACTTTCCTACACCTGAACCCGTGCCCTGAATCATGATGGTTTTGGTTTCTTTCATCCTATCAAAATATTTTTAATTGCTTCTATTAATTTTTGATTCTCGCCTCTTTTTCTGACGGCTATCCTTATAAACCCGTCAGACAGATTGCGAAAATTACTGCAATTTCTTACCAAAATTCTCTGCCTAAGCAGCCTTTTAGCCAGAATATCCGAAGTAACCCCGCCCTTTTTTATCTTTATGAGTAAAAAATTGGCTACCGAAGGATAAACTTTAAGCCCTCTGATTTCTTTTAATTGCTCGCTCAAAAAATCCCTTTCCCTTTTTATGATAGAACGCGTGGCTTTAAAATAACCCCTATCTTTTAAAGCTATTTCTCCGGCAGCCTGAGCCAGAGAATTTACGCTCCAGGGTATCTTATATTCCCGCAATTTATCGGTTATGCTTCGATGGGCCGCCAGATACCCGATTCTTAATCCCGGAAAGGCGAAAAATTTCGTGAGAGTCCTCAATACAATAATCCTTTTGTCCTTTTGGGCCTTCCGAATTAAACTATGTTTTTTTTCATCAGGCAGGAAATCCATAAAGGCTTCGTCAATAACAATCAATTTAACAGGCAGCCTTTCAATTGCCTGAAAATCAGTAAAAATAAGGTTTCCGGTCGGGTTATTGGGATTACATAAAAACAGGATATCTGCCTTATTAGCCTTAATATCTTGTAGCTTAAAACCAAGTTCTTCTTTAAGCCTTAAGAAATAAATCCTGCTTTTTATGCAGCGGGCTGCGCGCTCGTATTCCGAAAAAGTAGGCACAGGTATAAGCGTAACTTTTGGCTTAAAGGCAGACACAACAAGATAAATAAGCTCTGCGGAGCCATTACCAACCAGGACATTTTCTTCTTTTATCCCCCAGTATTGGGCAATTTTTCGGGTTATATTTTTTGCTTCTGGATCAGGGTAATGGAGAATGCTGTTGAAATTCTTATAAATAGCTTCCTTTACCCGAGAAGACAGGCCCAAAGGGTTTATATTTGCGCTAAAATCAAGGAATTTCTTTTTGTATTTTCTTTCCGCCGCGTAAATATTTCCGCCGTGGCTAAAATCTATACTACCCATCTGAACAACGCTCCTATTGTTGCCATAAGGACAGAACTTATTAACATTATGGCAAGCGCATCGCTTAAAAAGAAAGGCTCTACCTGCCTTTTTTCCTCGCCGAGATATGGTTTAACATAAAGCTGGCCGCCATAAAATGCCGCACCGCCCATCCTCATGCCTAAAGCACCTGCCATTGCCGCTTCAGGAAAGCCGCTATTGGGCGAAGAATGCTTAGCGCCATCATGCAACATTGTAAAAAAAGAATTTTTTGAATCTTTCCCTGCGATAAATGAAGAAGCGACAATCAATAAACCACTGATGCGGGCAGGAATAAAATTAGCGATATCGTCAAGCCGCGCAGCAGCCCAGCCAAAATAAAGATATTTTTCATTTTTATATCCGAGCATTGAATCAAGGGTATTGATTGCTTTATAAGCAATCGCCAATACCGGTCCGCCTAAAACAAGGTAGAATAACGGAGCAACAATTCCGTCATTGGTACTTTCAGCAATACTTTCTACGGTAGCAACGATAATCTTTTCCTGCGGTAAATTCCCGGTGTCTCTTGCCACAATAAGAGAAAGTTTTTGGCGGGCCCCTTCTATATCATTGTTTCTGATCTTCTCCAAGATATTCCTGACATGAGAGAACAGGTCCCTTGTGGCAAGGCAAGTATACCCCAAAAAAACCCAGGCAATAGTTTCTAAAACAGGGTTTGTTCTTCTTAAAAAACTCAAGGCCAGCCAGACAATAAAAGCACATCCCCCCGCAACAATAATAACCAAAAGGCCTCCCTTGATACGCAGCATCCTCTTTGACTGGCCAGTCCTTAGCTTCTTCTCTAGGACGGCTATTAACCTTCCCATGCCTTTGACAGGATGAGGAAACCAGCGCGGGTCTCCTAATATCCAATCTAAAAAATAAGCTAAAAATATATTTAATGGCTCCATACAAGCGCGCACAACAACAAAGTTATGGCCTCGCTAAATTCACTTATTGCCCCGATCGTATCGCCGGTCATGCCGCCAATTTTTTTTATTATGTAGCGTAAAAATAAAAGCGCTGAAAGCAAGGAAAGAAAAAATAGGATAAGCCCTTTCAGCTGCATTAACAATAGAAATAAGCTCAATGTAAAAATGCTCCCTATAAAAACATCTTTCTTGCGGGCATACCCTATAAAATGTCCTGCTTTGCCTTCGCTGCGCGCGTAACAGGAAATGCTACAGGCTAACGCCTGAGACCATCTTGCGAATACGGCCATCTCAATTAATGCTTTCCAGAGAACAGCATCCGGAAGGCTTGCTATGATACCGAATTTTAAGAGCAAAAGAGAGAAGATACCAATTGCGCCCATTACGCCAATGCGGCTATCCCGCATAATTTCCAAGATCTTTTCTTTGGATCTATTACCATAGAAGCCGTCGCAGGTATCAGCAAATCCATCTAAGTGTATACCGCCAGTAATAAAAATAGATATTATTAAAATCATCGCTCCTTTAATAAGAGGGGGTAGAAAAGAAAAAAGAAAAACACTTCCAGCCAACAAAAGCCCTATCAATAAGCCAACGAGAGGAAAATATAAAAGAGAGGCGCCAAAATCCTCTTTTTTTATGCCGGTTTTAATTCTCACCGGGAGCATGGTTAAAAACTGAAGGGCAATTAAAAATCTTTTAAGTGTTGAATCCAATAGACTCACTTATTAATCCTCTCAGAAACAGATGCGCTTTGAAATGTTGCCATTTCAGTTAGAATTTTAATAGCGGCTTCAACAATACTCATCCCCAGGGCTGCGCCAGTTCCTTCTCCGAGACGCAGGTCTAAATCTAAAAGCGGCTTAAGGCCTATATAATCAAGGATAATTCTATGGCCTCTTTCTACAGAACAGTGCGCGGCAATCAAGTAATCTTTTACTTTTGGTTCTAACTGGTAAGCTATTAACGCTGCTGCCCCGGAAATAAATCCATCTATTACCACTGGAATCTTTTTTGAAGCTGCGCCCAAGATTACTCCTGCCAGGCCTCCTATTTCAAATCCGCCAACTTTAGATAAGACATCTATGGCATCTTTCGGATTTGGCCTATTGATGCTGATTGCTTTTTTAATCACTGTTATCTTTTTAGCGAGGGTTTCGTCATCTATGCCTGTGCCTCTGCCTGCCATATCTTCAACCGGCTTACTTGTTATCACAGAACCTATAGCGCTTGAGGAAGTGGTATTTCCAATGCCCATATCACCTGTTCCTGCTATATCTATACCTTTTGCAAATTCCTTTTCAAACACCTCTATGCCGCTCTCAATGGATTTAATTGCCTCCTCTCTTGACATCGCAGCGCCTCTTGTCATATTTTTGGTACCATAGTTTACTTTCTTAATTAGTAATTCTTGGTACTTCTCTAAATCACAAGCTACCCCCATATCAACAACTACCACTCTGGCTCCTACGTGCCTTGCTAATACATTGATACCTGCGCCGCCCCTTATAAAGTTATAAACCATCTGGGGCGTAACTTCTTTTGGGTATGCACTTATACCTTCCTCTGTAACGCCGTGGTCTGCTGCCATGGTAAATATAACCTTATTTTTTATTGAAGGGTTGTCGTTTTTAGTGATTTCTACGATTTGTTTAGCCAATTCCTCCAGCCGGCCAAGGCTTCCCTGCGGCTTGGTAAGGCCATCGAGCCTTTTTTGTGTTTTTTCTGCCAGCGAATAATCAATCCTTTCAATCTTACTAATTATCTCGTTTAGCTTCTGCATCCCCTTTGCCTCCTTTTATAACTATTGGAATACCTGATTGCATTAAAATAACCTTATCTGCTTTCCCTGCTATCGCTTGATTAGCTGCCCCCAGTAAATCCCTGAAGCGCCTGGCTAAAAAATTATCAGGGACTATTCCGCTGCCAACCTCATTTGATACTAAAATTGTAGTGAACCTGGATTTCAGGATAGCAGCGATAAGCTTCTTTATCTTTACGACTATCTCTTTATCTTTTAAGTTATCTGCCAGAAGGTTTGAAACTAATAACCCCAGGCAATCAATCAATACTACCTCGTATTTATTGTTTAGCTTGGGCAAAACAGCGCTGATATCCTTACCTTCCTCAATCAGCTTCCAGTGCCGCGGCCTTAAAGATTTATGCATTTTTATTCTTTTCTTCATCTCCTCATCAACAGAAGTAGCTGTAGCTATGAAGGCGACTCGCCTAGAAAGCCTCTTTGCTAATTCCACAGCATAGCTGCTTTTTCCGCTTCGCGCTCCGCCTAAGAGAAAAATAATCTTCCCCATCTTTACAGTTTATCTACCTCAATAATATACACTGTTTCCGGATTAATTTTTAAATGCCAGAATTTATTTCTTTTAATACCAAGCAGAGTATTCAAAATGACTCTTATGGGTCCGGAATGGGTAATTAAAGCTACTGTTTTATCCGTATTTCGGTCCACAATTTTCTTTAATTCATTTTTTATTTTACGGACAAAATGAGATAATTTTTGTCCTTTGGGAATATTGACGGAAAAAGGATCCTTAAGCCACCTTTTACAAGTGGAAGGATATCTCCTTACTATCTGGATGTAAGTGAGTCCTTCCCATTTTCCAAAATTTATTTCTCTTAAGTGCGAATTTTTTATAATTTTACAGGTTCTATTACTAAAAATAATCTCCGCGGTCTGCCAACTTCTTTTTAAATCAGAACAGAAAACCCTATCTACCTTTAAACCTTTTATTCTCTCCTTTATCTTTTTTGCCTCCTGCCGGCCAGCCCTGGTTAAACCGATATCTCTTATCCCAGAGTATCTTCTCTTTAAGTTATCGTCAGTTAAGCCGTGTCTAATCAGTATTAATCTCATATAAAATAAAAAACCCCGCTAATAACGTTTTCGTTATTCGGGGTTGCACCCTATTTAACTATGGCCCTTATCCACGAGGTGAATTTTAATATAGGCAGGTCTTCTGACTTAAGAGATCATCCTACTCTTCCGCACCTTCCCGGTTTTTAACCAGTGGCATAATAGCGGAATTTCGTTCCTCTCTACAGCGGCGGGACCGCGTCCGATTTTATGGCTTTGGCTATTGGTAGCCAAACCATGGCCTTCTGGCCTACGGACTTCCCTAAACCTATATAATCCTAATTTTCAATAGAACAATAATAAGTATATTCTAATTCTTATTCTTGTCAACAAATTTATTTCTCTTCCACCGTGTAGGTGGAATGGGCTTTTAAAATTCAATTCCCTTTCTCGCCTTTATGCCTTTCTTAAAATAATGTTTTACCTCTTTTATTTCACTCACCAAATCTGCTATTTTTAAAATCTCTCTTGGCGCATAACGGCCGGTCAGGATTAATTCTAAATTTTTTGGCGCCTTTTTAATAATGTCTATGACGTCTTTTAATTCTAAAAGTTTAAGTCTTATCGCAATGCTAATTTCATCCAGCACCACTACATCGTAGAGTCTTTTGGCGATAATCTTTTTTATTTTTTCAAAGCCTTTTTTTGCCAATTCTATATCCTTTGCCCGGGGAGTTCTTTTGATAAAACAGTTTCTTCCAAATTGCTCAATCTGGATATTTTTAATTTTTTTTAATGCCTTAAGTTCACCGTAAGGCTTCCCTTTTGCAAACTGACCGATGTATACTTTTAGGCCGCTGCCAGCTGCCCTTAAGCTCAAGCCTAATGCAGCAGTAGTTTTACCTTTTCCGTTACCAGTATATACCTGTATCAAGTTGTCATCACCCTCCAACTCATTATACCTAAGGCGCACAGGGTTGAAACAATTAATCCTGCGCCAATTACCCCCAGCACTATAGCAATAAATGCGTATCTAAACCTAATCTTAAATAGCGTTGCCGCTACTACCCCGCTCCAGGCACCTGTCATGGGAAGCGGCACAGCGACAAATATAGCTAGCCCTAAGGCTTCGTATTTCTGGATTGTATCTGCATTTTTCTTGGTGCGTTCAAAAAGCCAATCAAAAAAACGCGACCAGAGTTTAAATTTTCTTAGCTTAGTAGAGACGGGTTCAAAAAGAAAGAGTGCGGGGGCAATAAAACTAATATTACCTAATACTGCCAGCCAGAATGCCTTAGGTAGACTCATTCCAAATGACAACCCCAAAGGAATTGCTCCTCTTAATTCTGATATAGGTAGCGCTCCTAAAATCATTACGATATATTCTTTTGGTAAGTCCTTAAGCCAATGGATAACTGTACTGAGCATTCTTTTTTAGGGACACCCTTCCGATTTGCTGAAAGGGTGTCCCTCGATTGGGTTAAAGGGTGTCCCTATGTTTTCCAGCCGTATTTACCGACCAGGGGCACAAATACACAGCCGCAAACTTCTATGGATTCAAGCTTATCTTTTTTCTTTTCAACTACTGTCAGGACCTGACTGAAAGTCTCGCCCAAAGGTAAAACGAGCTTGCCATTTTCTTTTAGCTGTTCAGTCAGGGGCAGAGGAATCCTCGGAGAGGCTGCGGTGATAATTATCCGGTCAAAAAGAGCTGCCTCTGGCCAGCCTAATGTCCCATCATCCACTTTTATTTTAATATTTGTATAGCCTAATTCAGTAAGGACATTTTGCGCATTTTTTGCTAATTTATCAAACCTCTCTATAGTATAAACCTCTTTTGCTAACTTTGCCAGGATTGCAGTCTGATATCCTGAGCCAGTGCCAATCTCTAAAACTTTCTCCTGACCAACGAGATTCAGGCATTCAGTCATTAAAGCCACAATATAAGGCTGTGATATAGTCTGGCCCTCGCCAATTCCCACAGGAAAATCTCCGTAAGCACTATCGCTCAAATTTTGCGGCACAAATTTATGCCGCTCTACCTTATAAAAGGCATCCAGCACCCTGGGGTCCTTTATGCCACGCCGGATAAGTTGTTCCTCAACCATTCTTTTTCTTAATATTGCGTAGTCCATAATTCTCTTATTAAGAACCTGAAGAATCTCAAGGTATCAATAAAGGGATTGATTTGGCTTTTTTCTCCCAGGTATATTGTTTTAATGGGCACTGATTCAACCTTAAATCCTAAACGTGAACTTCTAACAAGTATTTCGGATTCGGTTTCATATTTAGAGGTAACCAGGGGCACTCTTTTTAGCACCTCTTGTTTAATCAGACGGAATCCGCACTGTGTATCAGGTATCTTTTGTTTTGCAATGCAGGATAACAACCAAGACATAAATCTATTGGTTATAAGCCGCACTAAAGGTATGGTCTTTGCCTTTAGCATCCTGTTGCCAATAAATATTGCGCTATCAGAATATTTAGCCAAACGAATAAAATATGGTATATCTTCTGGTAGATGCTGGCCATCACCGTCCATTGTGATTACAGCCTCGTAATTGCGGCTTAGGGCATAATTGAAACCCATAATCAAAGAAGCCCCCTTTCCTTGGTTAATCTGATTTCTTAATACAGTGGCGCCGCAAGCTTCTGCAATCTGCGAGGTATTGTCGCTTGAACCATCGTCAACTACCAGGACATCCAGATTTTGCAGCCTGATTTCTTTTACCAATCCAGCGATTGCCTTAGCTTCGTTATATGTAGGTATAATAACACAGGTCTTCATGATATCCAGAACTTCCTAAACATATACCACTGCTCGGGAAACCTACGGATGTAATCCTCAAAAATATTTTTATAGATGGTGATTAATTCCCGTAAATCTCTTTCCTTTGCGCCGCTTGGACTAAATTCAAGCGGCTTTTCTATCTTCAGCGTGAAAGTATCATCATTATTTCTTAACATAAATCCCGGGACAATGCTGGCGCCTGTTTTTAAAGAAAAGGCTGCCGTGCCTTCAGGAAAAAAGGCAGGTTTACCAAAGAAATCCAGGACAATCCCCTTTTCCGTAAAATCTCTATCTCCCGCCAAAGCCAGAACCTTGTCTTCTTTTAAGACATTAAGACACGTCCTGACCGCCTTTCCTAAAGGTATAACATTTATCCCCTTACTTTTTCTTTGAAAATTAAAAAAGTTATCCACTCTTTTATCCTTGTGCGGCAGGACAACTACCCAAAACGGATACCCTGAAAGTGCAACTACCACTGCTCCCAATTCCCAGTTTCCTAAATGGGCAGTTACGATAATAACTCCTTTACCTTTAGAAAGCGCTTCATCAAGATAATGTTTATTCTCTATGCGGATATTATTTTTTATGTATTCTTTGTCTATTTTTTCAAAGCGGAAAAAATCTGCCAGATACTTAGCAAAATTTCTAGACATCTTTAGACGAATCCTTCTGATTTCGCGCTCAGACTTTTGGGGGAATATCACTTTCAGGTTTTCTCTTACTGCCCTGCGGTCTTTATCGGCGAATAGATAATGCGCATCAGAGACCAATATCGCTATTCCGTAAGCTAATTTTATGGGTAGACTTAAGGCAATGAATTGTCCAATCCTGTAAAGTATGTAATTGAACATTTATTAATCCAGTACGAGCCTGGCAATATCTAAACTAGCATTAGGTTTACTGATAAGCCGAGCAGATTCGCAGATCTGGTTAAATTGAACTGCATTAGCGAATAAATCTTCAACAACGGCGTTTATATCCTTAGGTTCATCCAGCTTAATTGCCGCGCCTTTTTCTGTAAGATAATTAGTATTACTGGCTTCCTGCCCAGGTAATGGCTTTACAATAATCATGGGTATTCTTTTTGCCAAAACCTCGGCTACAGTAACGCCTCCTGGTTTAGTAATAATTATATTTGAGATGCCCATCAATTCGTTAATATTATTTACGTATTCAAAAAGCAAAATCTTTTTTTTGTATTTTTTTATTTTTCTTTTTAAGCTCCTGTAGAGCTTCCTGTTTGTCCCGGTTACCACGAGCTCTTGAATTTCTCTTTTGACTTTCTCCAGGGATTTGACGATTGTCTTTATGGGGCCTAAGCCCTGTCCTCCGCCCATTATCAATATGGTAGGTATATCCGGATTTAATTTAAACTTCTGGGTAAGCTTATTTCGATCCCGCGCTTCATTAAACTTCGGGTCAAATGGGATGCCTAAAGGCCTTATCTTATCAAAGATAACCCCTTTTTTCATTAAACTTATACTCACGTCTTCCGACGGAGTAACAAAATAATTTACCGTATCGTAAATCCAATAAGAATGAGGTATGTAATCGGTGAGCACTGCAATGAGTTTAATATTCGAGTTATAAGTTTTTTTGTAATCCGCGCACATGCCGCAGGGAAATGCCTGGGTGCATACAATAGCATCCGGTTTAAACCTATCAAAAAGTATCTTTAGCTTCGGAGAGTTAAATTTATGGACGGCTTCTTTTATCTTTTCTATTTTCTTAACTACCTTCGGGTTATCATAAAGATAATCCCAGACCTGCGGGGTCCTTTTGATTACACCCATATAGAGACGGTTAATGATTTTTTCAGATATAGGATTAGTATAATTAAAGGCATTGATATTTAAGGTCTGGGTATCGGGTTGCAATATTCTTAATGCCTTTTCAATTGCTAAAGTTGCACTGTGATGCCCGGAGACCTCTGATATATACATTAAGATTATGCGCTTGGCTGACATAGGAAGGTTCTAGATTTTGTTTTCCTGATAGAGCTCAATTAAGGCGCCAGAAACCTGAGGGTCAAATTGCCTGCCGCTTGCTTGCTTAATCTCTTCAATCGCCTCTTTTTTGGATAAGCCTTTGCGGTACGGTCTATCCGTAGTCATGGCATCAAAGGCATCAGCCACTGAGATTATAGAGGCAACTAAAGGTATTGAGTTACCCCTGAGACCCTCGGGATAACCTGAGCCGTCGTATCTTTCGTGGTGATACTTTACTCCTAATATAGCATCTTCGAGCTCTCGTATTGGTTGCAATATGGTTGTTCCCAGAAGCGGATGCTCCTGTATCTTCTTTTTTTCTTGTTCATTTAAGGGCCCTTCTTTATTTAATATGGCCTCCGGCACCCCGATTTTTCCGATATCATGCAGGAGGCTAGCTATATGAAGCCTCTCAAGAAATTTTTCATCAAAGTTCTTTTTACTTTTTTGACTAAGCAACTTAGCGATTTCAAGGCTTAAAGTAGTTACCCGCGCTGTGTGCCCATGTGTATAATGGTCTTTAGCATCAATGGCAGCAGCCAAGGCAATGGTAGTATGGATGAAAAGCCTGTGCTTCTTCTCAAGTTCCAGCTCTAACTCCTGGAAAAGTTGGGCATTCCTTATTGCCATAGCCACATCTGAAGCCAGGGCAGCAAAGAAGCCCAGTTCGTCCTGGCCAAATTTTTTACCGTTCCTCTTACTACCCAATATTAAGATCCCCAGCAAATCGCCCCTAAAATAACTAGGAATACAGACAAAGGCTTCAAATATCTCCATCTGATATAGTGCGCCTTTTAAGAGCTGTCTTACCTTTGGCTCGATATTCTTTCTTAGTAGCGCCTTTGTTTTGTCATAAACAAGGGCGTCTTCATTAGAAAGCTTTTTATCTAATCGTTGCCTAAAGAAACGTATAAGTGGATTATCCGCATCCATACGGGCAAAGCCTTTGGGTATTTTTAGACCAGCTATGCCGCGGGAAATGGTTAACACGTAAGTATCGCGCTCTTTGTCATGCAACAAAATGCCTGCATGCTTAACCCTGACCTTTTGCACGATTCTGCGCACAATCAGCCTAATCAAGGTATCTGGCTCATGCACCAGAATCATGCTTTTTGCCGCATCCTCAAGTTCCTTCTTATAATCAATAGGCATTCCAACTCCTATTTTTTGATTTGAGATAACTGTTTTAATACTACCCTTTCCAGTTCATCCAACTCTAATGGCTTGTGGATATAGTCCAAGGCGCCCAATTCATTACACTTATCATAGGAGGCATTATCTTCTAGTTTTTTTCCGGTAACCATTATTACTTTTGTATCTTTATCTAACTGTTTAATCCGCTTTAAGGTCTCTATGCCATCAATGCCTGCCATCTTGATATCCAGCAGCACTAAATCCGGCTTTTCTTTTTCTACTATGCTTAAGGCCTCATCGCCGCTAGCAGCAGTTACTACTTTGATTTTACGTTTACGGAAAAAATTCGCTGCAAATTCCCTTACATCCGTCTCATCATCTACAATTAATAATTTCGCCATTTTTCTCCTCCTACCAGGTACGGTTGTTACTCCCTGTTTTTATGGAAAAAGGGGCATTTACAGCCTGTAATTTTTTCCATTGCTGGTAAACTTTTCGGTTAAAAGTATATTTAAGATGCAAAGTCACAAACCTTAGGTAATCATCCATAGAAAGGGATTTGGGTTGTGGTAGAGGTTGCCGTATAATCGGCAGTTTAAATTTCTCCATAACTAACTCCTATATTTTTTCAATTATATTCTGATAGATTTCTTTTGTTCCGTATTTTAAACAAAGCTCCTTAAACTCCTCGCTTTTGTAAGCTACTTTATTAACTCGAATAAGATCAATGATATCAAAAAGGTCTTTATGTTCGCGAAGTTTAAAATTATATTTAAGCGAATGCAATTTCAGCGCAATAAGATTATTCAGAGAAGGCACGGTAAATTCTTGGCCGCCTATAACAGCTTTCTTGCTGCCTTTGATAATCTTATCCAGCGTATCTTTATCTACAAACATAAAATCTATATCCATTAGGTACAATTCGTTGCTTTTTAGGCGGGTAAATACCTCCTGAACATAATCCTTTTTATAACCTGCCTTTTCCAATAAGGGTAATATCTTTTCAAAATCATCATAAGTAATTAAGAAATCTACATCAGCGGTTTGGCGGGTAACTTTGTAATAATTAACTGCAAACCCGCCGATTAAAACACAGGATACGCCTTGCTTCTGGGATATACTAGATACTAAATGAAACACGCTGGAATAACTCATAATCTTAAACCTATTTAGCAATCGGCAGTTCCAGGATAAACCTGGTGCCGACTTTGTAATCGGACTCAAAAGAAACCTTGCCTTTATGAGTATCGGTAATTATCCGCCTTATCACATATAGGCCAAGGCCTGTGCCTTTGCGCGATGAGGTCTTGGTGGTAAAAAATGGGGTAAAGACTTTTTCGTTGTTAGTATCCTTTATCCCCATACCATTATCTTCTACTGTAATTTCTATGCTTTCATCTTTAGGATGAGCTGAAATTGTGATTCTGCCGTGGTAACCTACCTCCTGTAAGCCTGTGCGGCGCTCCACAATGGCATCATAGGCATTATCAATAAAATTAAAGAACACCTCTTCTAACTGTGTCATATTCCCTTTTATCTTAGGAGGGTCTTTGAAATCACGGATGATATCTATCTCCGATAATTTTACTTTATATTGGACCATCTCCAGGGTATTATCCAAAACTGTATTTAAATCTAATGCCTCAAAGGCTGCATCGCCCTTGCGCGAATATTTTAAGAGCCCGCGCACCACCTCTCCGCCCTGAAGGACATTGGATTGAATGCGCTCCAGCGCATGGTTAATCTGGTTAATCATCTCTTTTACTTCAGGCGTGCATTTGGCGGTATCGGTCAGCTTAATGGTATCAATGGTATCCCCGGCGATTAATGAGAGCGCGTAAAAGCGGTTGTTTATCTGATGCGAAAGGCCGTCTGCCATAGTTCCGATGGTAGCCATTTTTTCTGCCTGGGCAATCTGCTCCTGCATCTCTTTTGCCTCTTCATAGAACTGGGCATTTTCAATAGCTAAAGCTGCCTGGCTGGCCAGCACTTGAAATACATTTAAGTCATCCAGGGTATAAATCTGGCCTGAGTTTTTATCACCCAGAACAAAGAAACCCATAAATCTATCTTCTAAGAAGCTGGGGATAACCACTGAGGCAGTAAGCAGGCGCATATTTTCTTCCAAAAGCTTATAGGTAACATTATTAGTATCTTCCATCTGGCGCTTAACTTCTTCATAAATCAGCGGCTCCCTGTGCACTGTAACCCAGGAGATTAAAGAATTATCAGAAGTCAACTTAGGGATAGGCATCCTACCTTTATCGCGGCTGACCTGCAGGACAAATTCATCGGTCTCTTTGTTATAAAGATAAATCGCAGCATAGGAAATTTTTACGGTCTTAGTTACGATATGCGTGATTAAATCCAGCAATTTTCTCAAATTGCGGATGCGGGTCATGCCCACAGAAGCCTGTTTTAATGTGTTTTGATAGTTTCTCTGCTCTCTTAATAACCTATCTTCAGCCCTGCGCTCGAGGAATATATAAATAAACGGCCCGGCTGTAGCTAAAAGTGCCATTAGTCCTAATGGCGCCATCCACCAACTTGCGCCGAATCTCTCAATAAACCAATCTTTAAACCAAACAGCTACAGCAAACGGCAGACCTAAAACTAAAGTGTATACCGCTATAAACAACCCCGCGCGGGTGATAGCGACCTTTATATCCATGAGGCGGTAGCGAATAATTGCTAAAGTAATTATAGTTGTAAATATAAGTATATTTATATATCCGAATGGATAAATTTCTAATCCATAATTTGGAATCCAATCTATAGCTGCTATGTTACCAAATAAGTAAGCCCAAAATACATATTTTATTCTGACAATCTCTAATGGTGAATATTGCTTATTTTTAGATGCTTTGAATAAAAGAATCAAGCAATACATAAAACTACCTATCGCGTAAGATAAATAAATAAGGTGCCATTTGGTTGCCTTTGGATATGCTCCCCAATAAAAATTATAAAATCCATTTAATAATAAATTTGTAGTTAAAAATAATATTATAAAGATTGTGGCGATTATCCCAGAACATATTATAGGTATTTTATTCTTTATTTTTAGGAAACTGTGGGTAAAATAAAAATAAAAAAATATTATAAAAGTTGATCCTACGTGTACCATTTTCGCGAAGAAATCTATTAGAAATTTATTCTCAGCAAAAATATAGATTAATCCGATACAAGATAACCATATACTCCCACCAATACAAACTAAAGATAGTACAATATTTAGAGCCCGCTTGGGACTGTGTCTTAGGATGATATAGACTAATCCTAACAGAAATAGCGAAACTAAAATCGGAGGTAAAGCATAGATACTAATTTTCATGTTTTTAAATTTAAAATTGCTCCGTATTCTCTAAGTATTTTCTGAGCAGTTAAAAATCCAGAAATTGCAACAGAAACGATTCCACCACCAGGCGAAGTCCAATGTCCAGCTAAAAATAAATTTTTAATTGGCGTAACTTGAGGGAAAGTATTATGAAAAACTTGTCTCGGTGTCTGTTCCCATCCGTACGAAGCACCTCCCGTATTCAATGTATATCGTTCAATAGTATTCGGCGTCGCGGCTTCTTTAAACAAAATATCTTCTTCGCGGATATTACAAATCTTCATTATTCTATTTAAAATCTCATTAGACATCTGGCTTTTAATAATATTCCAGTTTGAGGCATTTTTAACATAGGAAGAAACCATCCCTGCTTCAATTATGTGTGTTTCTTCATTTATTGAATGGGAATCAATTATTGTTGGTATATGAATATAGAGTTGGTTATTAAAATCTTTATTAATGTCGTATGAAGCAAAATGCCAACCACTTTTTTTTAGCAACTTATCTGTTTTTGCTTTCACTGCTAAGTAAAGAATAAAATATGAAATACTCAATTTGGAGTTATTTAAAATTTTAAAAGTTCTTTTTTTATTAGGCCATTCATCATTGCTATTTATAAGATTTAAAAAGGTCCGGCGACAATCTGCATTAGAGACCACTGATTTAGATTCTATAGTATCTCCGTTACTACATATTACGCCGTAAGCTACTCCATTCTTTAACAAAATTTTAGTTACCTTTGTAGAAAGTAACAAATTTCCACCGTAAGAGCAATATTTATCTGCAATAGCATCGGGTAATTTTTGAGCTCCTCCCTTAGAATAAAAAGCACCGCCCTTTAGATAGCTTTTTAACATAAATATTGTTGAGACTGCAGAGGCTTTATTGGGAGGCAAACCTAAATATCCACATTGAACAGATAATATAGCTTTAAGTCTTTTATCTCTAAAATACATATCAACTAATTCTTGGTAGGTATATTTCCCAAATTTTCTTATAGCACTATTTATTAAAAAAGGATTTGCTATTTCAAATATATCATTGAAAAATTTTTTAATCGTCCTACTTTCATTCTTAAATTGACACTCTAAATTATGCATAAAGACATCTAAATCTGTGGGGATCTCGATAATATCATCTGGGAAAGTAATTCTATCAGTGGGATTGATTCGGAGGAATTCTACATTATTAATATTTAATTTTTTAAAAATTTTACTTAAAATTTCATTGTTATCTATACCACCAATAATATGAGCACCAGAATCGAATTTGTATTTATTGCGAGTAAAAGAAGTACAACATCCTCCTGCTTTGTTACCCTGCTCAACAATTAAAACTTTTAGCCCTGCCTTAGCCAAATAGCAGCCGCAGACCAGGCCGCCAATGCCTGCGCCAATAATCACCACATCGTATTTTTCACTCATCTTATATGCCTCACTGTTTCAGATAATGGCTTCCTCTGCGACCGCCAGCCTTTTTCCGCAGGATAGCCCAAGGTCAAAAATGCAATTAATTCGTTGTTGGTATTGAGCAACTTATTAATTTCTTTGCTGCAAAATAAAGGCATATCCAGCCAGCAGGAGCCAACGCCTAAGCTTTCCGCCATAAGTATCATATTCTGGATGGCAGCTGAAATTGCGGATAGCTCTGCCCTCTGTATTACCTGCGCAAAATTCAGGTAAAGCTCTCTAAACTTATTTTTCATTTTTTCCATATCACCGGAGTTATATATCGCAAATATTGCCTGGGCATTGCCAACTATATTTGCCGATGACCTTAATAAAATATTTACGCCCGCACCTGACTGCTTTGATTTTTTCAAGATTAATCCGGAAATCTTGTTAATCATTTTTTTGTCTGTAATAACAATAAACTTCCAGGGCTGGATCCTTAAGAAACTTGGCACTGACGGACCCCAGATACCCGCCTCAATAATTTTGTCTATTATCTTCTTAGGGATAGGCTTGTCCTGGTATTTCCTGATGCTCTTTCTGTTTTTGATAAGCGTTAAAATATTGGTGTCTTTCATATGCTTAGTTTCTTTATCCCTAATGCCTTGTACAAACTTGCGAGGGTTTCCAAAGTGATATTTTTCTTTCCTTCCTCGATTTTGGACAGGTCCGGCTGTTTCATGCCCACCATTAACGCTAACTCAGCCTGGCTTAATTTTTTTTGCAATCGCGCATTCCTGATTGTCCTGCCGATTTTCAAGAATAAAACAGAGGGCTTGCCTTTGCTCAATTTCTTGCTGGAGGCGTCGGCAGCAATTTGTTCATAAATTGCCTGCCACCAATCACAAAAATCGGATTCACGCGCAATCTTTTTCCAGTATGAAGACACCTTTGGCCAGGCGTCTATAAATTCTTTTTTTGAAATTAAGGCAAAAAGCTCCTTAGGCTTTTCGCAACGCGAAAGAAAGGTAACTAAGCGCGCGGAGAATTTTGGATGGTGCGGATTTTCCAAAATAACTTCTGTTTCCTTAAGCGCCTGCCTGTTTAAATCCCAGAAGTACTTGGCTATATTCTTATTCATTGCAACACCTGTTTTATAAGTTTTTTTATTTCATCTTCCAAGTAAATAATCATTTCCCTGGCGTTAAATCCCTTGTCGTAAATATCCAAATCCAGCAGGTCCAATTTAAGGTCTTGCCTGGAGAATGTTTGATACCAATGAACCATGCCTCTTTGAAACTGCATAGGCAGCTCCTTGAGGAATTTATGGAGAGGCTGTATCTTTTTTGAAAGCATATAGATATCAAAGACGTCCCGCGCCTGCCTTCGTCCCTGGGTTATTTCTCTACCTATATCGTCTTGGCCTAAGGCGCCTCCCGTGATTGCAAGTATCTTTTGTAGGTATATATTCTCTACGCTATATACGGGGACCCCTTTAAATTTTTTTATGGAAGGGCTTTTAAACACAACGTCCTCAACAAAGTCTATCTTTAGAGGCCTGTTATAGCCTGTAATTACTACTTCATAAAATCTGACGTGCGCCCTGTTGGGCGCAATAAATTCGGTATGGAATTTTATGCTATCGCCCGTAGCCTTCTTGAATTCGCTAACCAATTTTTCAATTTCTTTAATATCGTATTCTGGAGAAAATAAGTCTATGTCTGCGGAGAACCTGTGGCGCAAATAATAAAGTTCAAGCGCCGTCCCGCCAGAAAGAGCAAAATCCTGGGCATACTTGCCAAAAATATTCAAAATTTGCACCTGCTTATCACGAAGCTTCTTATCCATAACAATCCGTAAACAATTATAGGTTATAACCTATATTCAATATAGATTATAACCTATGGCTTAGAGATGTCAAGGAAAATATTAACCCTCCCGGAACGAAATTATCCTTGAAACCCTGTTAATCCTCTTTTCCTCCACTGCTTCGTCAAAGCATTGTAGAGGCGCTAAGCCAAAATTAAATCTCTTGGCTCGCCGCAGAATATCCTTGGTTAATTTCGGGTCTGAATAACCTAAGCCATAATTGCCCTTATATTTATCCAACGCCAGGACTAAAATTTCGGCAAAACATCCGTAGGTTTCCTTGCAACTTATGGCCCTGGTCAAGGGCAAATCCATAAGGTCAGGCATATTCCTGGCTGCATAAACATCAATTGAGTAAGGAAGCTGCATAATGCCTCCCTCCAGTATGATGATATCTTTTCTTTTCTTTAAAACTTCCCTGGAGACATTTTTAGGAAAGGAATCGTCTATTATAATCGCCCCCGGCTTTAAATGCCCTGATTTTAATATTGAGGTGGGGGAATTTGTAGCCATAATCACCAAATCCGCTTCCTTAATATCGGAAATGCTCACCGAAGAGATGAGTTCAACTCTGGGATTAATCTTTTGGATTGCCTCTTTTAATTCTTTGAGTTTCTGAAACGTATCGAAAGAACTGAGTTCAATTAATATAATACGTTTCACCCCCTTCTCGGCAACAAGTCTTGCGCAACCCGAGCCTATGGAGCCGCCAGCCCCTATTATGGCTATGGTTGACTTTCGGATATTTAGGCCCGTCCTTTTCGCGCTCTCCTTCATAATATTTATAATATTTCCGATAGTAAAGGCATGACCTGTGGTAAAGCCGACTTTAGGCATCTGTTTAGATAACCAATATCCTCCCTGGGCAAATGAGGCAATCAAGCCTCCCATACCGATAATCCTGGCTCCCAGTTTTTCTGCTAAAATGGCAGCTTGCGATATCTTTCTCTTCCTTAATTTGCTATCTTCCAGAAGTTCCTTGGTGTAATTTGTGACAAAGATTACCCAGCCGTTTATATTTTTATGCCCGGGAAAATTTTTAACCAGGATTTCATTTACTATCGGATAGGAATAGTTGCGCCATTCCTGAGCCGTATTATAAGGCAATTCTCTTAAAAAACCATATTCCCGGTTTAAGTCCTCGGGATAACCATAATGCACAATATAACCAAAATCGCCCTTTAAGTTAAGGAATTTTTTCATAAAAGGCCTAATGGTATTAAATTTATCTTTTAGCTCTTTTTTAAATCTTTTTATTTCTACGTTGCCCTTTAGTTCTTTTTTATATTTTGTTTTTACCAGAAAACCAATGTAAAAATCCTCATCCTCAAGCAAAAGGGGCGCGAGCATTTCATAGAGCTCATCAAGTATTTTTCTTTTCTCCGCAAGAGGAATCTTAAAAATCTCTTTAAATAAGCGCCCTTTCTCTTTTAACTGAAAAATTATGGAGGTGACAGAATATGGCGAATCACCCGTGCCCATCAGAGGGATATTTAGGCCGAGTATCTGGGAAATGACCGGTATCACAGAATAAGGAGAGAAAAAGATTTTCGGGTTTACTTCGTCTAATAAAGCCGCACTGATATTAACAGCCCTTTTAAAATTATTTATATCGGAAAAGGAATATAGCTTGCCCATATCTTATTGTTGAAATATCTGCGCTTTGCATAGTCCCAATTTTTTCAATGAGTAGCGCATGGCGAAGGAATTTGCTTTAGTCTTTTCTGCCTCTATGGCTTCGTTTCGCCCGAGTTTTCCCTGCCTGACTAAATATCCCAACTCCCCTATATAAGGATGGTATTTTAACTGCTTAAGAGAGGCGAGGTTGCCGACAGTGTTTAACAGGCAGTTTGTGGAACAGGCGTCTGTATCTTGCGGCTTCAGCCAGCCCAATTTCTCTATTTCCCGCAGAATATTCTTTTCATCGTAATCAAGAAGAGCATGGTAGGGAAGCAAAACTTTCGGGACAGCCAGGCCTTTATCAATATACTGGCTTTTAAAATAATAGTCCTTTACTTTTTCCCCGAATTTTTCCCTTATCGGGTCGGAAATGATTTTCAGGATATCCAGAGGGTCGTCTTTATAAACCTTATCCGAAAGAAAGATGCAGGAATTCACTTTCAGGAAATTTTCCAGGCTTATCGCCGGATATTGGCCGGGGGTAAAACCAATAAACATAAGCGGTATCTTATGTCTTATTGCCAAATTTATGGTAGTGCCGAATACCATCCCCAGGCATACCGCGCATACGCGGCTCATCATAGCCAGGATCTCTTTAGGGTAAGGGATGTTTCCTGTTAAGGCATAAGTAAAGATTTCTTTTAATAATTCTTTTTTGGGCTTGGTAATTTTAGATTTTACCCCTAAGGCCCTGGTTATTCTTTTAATATTTCTATGGGCCTGGGAGGACACAAAATCATTGTCTAAGGTATGGGCTAAGATTTTTAATCCGAATTTATTTTTCAGGTGGGCTAAAAGAAAGGTGCTGTCCTTGCCGCCGCTATAGGCCACTACGCAATCGTATTGATTTTTATTCTTCTTTGCATCCCGGATAATTTTGTAAAAAGCTTTTTCTAACTGTTTTTTAATCGCCAGCTCCCGGTCCTGGTATAATTCATAATACAGGCAATAATTGCAGGTATGGGCGGCGTTAAATTTTATCCCGGGATAAGTATTGGGTAAGCCGCATTGCCCGCATCTTTTTTTAATCATTTTATTTAACCTTCACCCCAAAGGTAATCTGTGCCTCGGCAACGTCTTCGTTGCCAACCTTGGCTACTGCGCTTACAATGCCAGCGTTATCTAAAATCTTTTCTCCTGTGACTTCCAGAATTAACTGGTCACCTGCCCGGACCGGCTGCTTAAATTTAGCCTCAACTTTTCCCAGATAATAGTCAGGGTGCTTGGCTGCCTGAGCAGGTTTTAAAACCGCATAGAGCACAATGCTTGCCTGGGCCATCGCCTCAATAATGATTGCGCCAGGCATAACCGGGTTATCCGGAAAATGGCCGGCAAAGTAATAGTCGTTAATGGTGACATTTTTAAGACAGACCACCTTTCTCTCTTTTTCATTTATCTCTAAGACGCTGTCAATAAAAAGAAAGGGGTATTTTTGGGGCAGGATGGCTTGAATTTTATTTATATCCCAAACGGGTTCCATATTATTTATTCATTATGCCGTTTAAAAGCTCATAGACATTCTCAAGAGACCGTATAGTAGGCAGTTTCTCTTCGGGGATAACTACTCTATACTTCTTCTCAATGCTGGCCACAATCTCCAAGGCCATCATACTGTCAACTCCGAGGTCTTCGGAGAACCTGGCATCTTCCTTTAACTGCACCTCGGGCACTTCAGTAATCTCAGAGACCAGCTTCTTGACCTCTTTTTTAATTTCTTCGAAATCTCTTTTAGGCATCTTCGCTCCTTTAATGAGCCCACAACTTACGGAAGGAAGTGAACGTAAGTTGTCTGGGCGAATCAAAAAATGTCGAGGATAAGTTCGTACAATAAGTTATGTCGCTTATTTCCAATATAAGGCTCCATAACTTATGTGCTCACTTATTTTACAAACTTCCTTATCACCAAGCAAGCATTATTTCCGCCAAAGGCAAAGCCGTTATTCATGGCTACATTTACCACCTTACGCCTGGCAATATTAGGCACGCAGTCAATATCGCAATCCGGGTCAGGGGTCTGGAAATTTATCGTCGGAGGAACGACATCCTCTTTAACTGCAAGGCAGCAGGCAATTGCCTCAATTGCCGAGGCAGCGCCCATGGCATGACCGAGCATAGATTTTATGGAACTGACCGGGATATCCTTGTAGCGTTCCTTAAATACTTTTTTAATCGCCTGGCACTCAACCTTATCATTAGTAGGAGTGCCGGTTCCGTGGGCACTGATATAATCTATATCCTGATAAGTTAAACCCGCCTCCCGCAGCGCCTTCTCCATTGTTTTGGCAATGCCTTCTGGGTCTGGGGCTGTGGGATGAAAGGCATCGCAGGCCAGGCCATAGCCTAAAACCTCGGCATATATATTAACATTCCTTTTCAGGGCTAAATCCAATCTTTCTAAAAGTAATATGCCTGAGCCTTCTCCTAACATCATTCCTTTTCTATTTTTATCAAAGGGTTGACATTTATCCTGCGCCATAGCATAGAGCCGTTGAAAACCCACAAATGCCACATAGAAAAATGAGTCAGAACCTCCAGCTAAAACATAATCCAATTCGCCATTTCGGATTAAATCAAAGCCGTAACCAATGGCATAATTACCCGCAGCACAGGCAGTGGAAAAAATGAAATTTGGGCCTTGGGCTTTAAAATATATGGCGGTATTGGCGGAGATATTATTTACTGAGGCCTGCAGGACGCGCTGCCGGTCAATTTCTTTTAGGCCTCCCCTTACCCAAGTATCGACTAACTCCTCTAATGGCTTTTCGCCAATCGTGGTGCCGATAATTACCCCTGTTTTTGCCTTGGGTAAATTTTTTGGGGGTAGCCCAGCATCCTCTAAAGCCATCAGGGAAGATGAGATTGCCATTTGGGAAGCCCGGCCTAAAAATTGCACCCTTCTTTTAGAGATAAAATCCTGGGGGTTAAAATTTTTTACTTCTCCTCCCCGATGGCACTTAAAGATGCTGGTGTCAAAAGAGGTAATTTCGCTGATGCCGGATTTTCCGCTAAAAATAGCCTCCTTAAAGGCATCTTTGCCGATGCCAACCGAGGAAACTATGCCTAACCCTGTAATAACTACCCGCCTATTATTCTCCATATTTACTAATTATAGCTGCGGCATTGTTGCCACCGGGCCCGAAATTATTGACCAAAACATTCTTAACCTTTGCCTCCCTAGATTTATTAGGGACATAATCCAAATCGCACTCTGGATCCTTTTCTTTATAGTTTATCGTAGGAGGAATAAATCCTTGTTCAATAGCGCCTATGGCGCAGGCTATCTGAAAAACCCCTGCCGCGCTTAAATTCTCTCCTGTCATTGATTTAATGGAGCTTACTGGAATTTTAGCAGCCAGCTCGCCAAAATCTTCCTTTATGGCAAGGGTCTCTAGTTTATCCTGCTGAACTACTGAATTTGCAGAGGCACAGATATAATCAATAGCATCTTTATTTATGCCTGAATTAGTTAATGCCTTTGAAATAGCTTTTTTTAAGCCCTCTGCGCGGGGATGATATTTTCCGCTACGATAGGCATCAAAGGAGTTTTCTACGCTAAGTATCCGGGCATAAATATTTGCCTTCCTTATCTTGGCATACTCTTCATCTTCAATGAGAAGAGCAACTGAGCCCTCGCCTAATATAATTCCATTTCTTCTTTTATCAAAAGGACAGGATAACTCTTGCGCGTCTATTCCGGATAGAAACCCTAAGTTATAAAAGCCCACAAAATTTTGGAAGGATAAGGCCTCAACCCCAGCAACCAAAACTGCTCTCACCCTGCCTAACCTGATGAAGTCAACAGCATATTTCAGGGCATCAAGGCTGGCAGTATATCCGGTAGAAACCGTGGTATTAAATCCTTTGATATTAAAGCGAATAGAAATTTGGCTGGAAGGCGCATTTATGGTAGTCCCTGGAAAACCAGCAGGATTGACAAATTGCGGGCCTTCCACAGCTGCCTCTTTGCTAAATTCAGAGATATTCCAGATTACAGATAAGGTAGTGGCGGTGACTACGCCGATATCATCGGTATTCTCTTCAGTAATTTTAAGCCTTGCGTCATCCAAGGCAAGTTTAGCCGCAGAACATAAAAACTTTGTGCTTCGGTCAGTATTCCTTAAGCCTTTAACGCCTAAGAAACTCTCCACATCAAAATTTATGACTTCCCCAGCCAAATGCGCCTTAAATAAGCGCGAGTCAAAGACTGAAATCTGGCGAATTCCGGAACGGCCTTCTTTTAAGGCCTGCCAGAATTCCTCTTTGCCAATGCCATTGGGAGAAATTACGCCCACACCAGTGATCGCTACTCTCGGTTCAGCGGTATGACTCATTGGATATTGATAGGCCCCCGTCTATAATAATAGTTTGGCCAGTAATATAATTAGCTGAATCGCTGATGAGAAATTTAACTATCTTTGCTACTTCCTCTGGCTTGCCAAATCTTGCTAAAGGTATACGTTTCAATAAGTCACTTTTATATGTTTCTTTCAAACCCTTTAACATATCAGTTTCAATAAAGCCAGGGGCAATAGCATTGACCCTGATGTTATATCGAGCAACCTCTTTTGCCAAGGATTTAGTAAAACCGATGATGCCCGCCTTACTGGCAGCATAATTTGTCTGGCGAGCTTGCCCGGTTAAGCCGCTTACAGATGTGATGTTCACTATATTTCCGCTCTTTTGTTTCAAAAATCCAATGATACTGGCGCGCGTAAGATTAAAGACGCCGCCTAAGTTTGTATCTATTACGTTTTTCCAATCCTCTGGCTCCATAAACATAAGCGCTTTATCATTGATGATGCCGGCATTATTTATCAAGATATCTAATCCGCCAAAAAATTTCTTGGTATCCTCTACCCATTTAGAGACAGCCTTAAAATCCCTGATATCAACTCTAGAGGCCTTAACTTTCACTCCGAGCTTTTCTACTTCCTGCTCCAGCGCAAGTGCAGCCTGTTTATTTTGCGCAAAATTAAAGGCGATGTTTATACCTTCAGCTGCCAGTTCCAAAACTATTGTCTTACCTATGCCGCGACTGGCGCCACTTACGATAGCAGTTTTATCTTTGAGCATTTAAATTCCTCTTAATAGCATCTAAAAATTCTTGTGTATCAAAAGGCTTAAAGATATAATCGGCAACCTTTAATTTTAGAGCCCTATTGTAACTATCTTCATCCGCATATCCAGTGATAAGGATTTCCGGAACCGGCTCTTTGCCCAGCTTTTTTTGCAGCTGACGGAGCTGCTCAATAGTTTCTATCCCGTCAATCTGGGGCATCCTGACATCAGAAACCACCAAATTAAAATCCGAATTTTTAAACTTCTCGATAGCCTCCTGGCCGCTGGTGGCTACTACAGCGTCATAGCCTTCTCTTGCCAATAATTTCTGCAAACTTTTGGTGACTAAACCCTCATCATCTATAATTAAAATATTTTTTTTCATAATTACTGCGTCCTCCTTCCTTTACTGGAATTACGTACGGGCCTCACTTTTAACTTTACTCTCTTCTTTTGCTTTAGGAAGCTGGATTGTAAATACGGAGCCTTTATTTAATTCGGATTCTACAGTAATGTAACCGTTATGTTTTTCCATAATGGCCTGGCAAATGGATAAACCCAGCCCCAGCCCTTCTCCTACTTCCTTGGTAGTGAAGAACGGGTCAAATATTTTTGAAATTATTTCCCTTGGTATACCGCTGCCTTCGTCTTTAATTGCGACCTTTATCCAGTCATTTATTTTTGAGAGCAAAATTTGTATAGTGCCGCTTCTCTTCGTGCGTTTGATAGCATCTTTAGCGTTTAAGATTATGTTTGTCATTACCTGTTCTAATTCATTCTGGTTGCCATTAACTAAATAGGAATCTTGTTGGGCATTAATAATTACTTTAATATTTTCTTGTTTCAATTGGAAGTTAAGAAAAGAGACCGCATTCTCAATGATACTTAATAAATCAACCTGCGATACCTCAGCAGTCTCCAGGGGTTTCTTTGCATAGACCATTAATTTTTGCACTATTGTGCGGCAGCGCTTGGTTGCCTCTTCTATTAATTCCAGGGATTCTCTATCCAGCGCAACATTATTTGATTTATCTGCTAAGAGCATCTGGACATTGGTTAATATTGCAGTTAAGGGATTATTTATTTCATGTGCCACCCCGCCTGCTAATGTACCTACCGTAGCTAATTTTTCTGCCTGCACTAGTTGTTTTTGCACCTCTACTAATTCCTTTGTCCTTTCTCTCACCTGCTCCTCTATATTTTCATACAAAAGAGCATTCTCAATAGCCAAGGCAACTTCGCTGGCTAAAACAGAAAAGTTATGCAAATCTTCAGAAGTATAGATTCCCCCGGAAACCTTATCTCCCAATAAAAGAATACCTAATAACCTGTCTTCCAGGAAGCTGGGCACAACCACTGCAGCACGCAGAAACCGCACCTGTCCTTCTAATTCTTTAAGAGCAGGGTCGGGTTTATCCTCAGATGTTTGCTTTATTTCTTCATAGATCAGGGGCTCTCTATAATCTTTAAGCCAGACAAGCATTGGGTTTTCCTTATCTATTGATTCGGGTTGGCCCTTTTTTAATTTGCAACCTGCTTTTAAGATAAACCGTCCGGTTTTCTCATCAAATAAATATATTGCGGAATGAGAAATATGCACAGCTTCGGTAACGATATGCGCAATGAAATCCAATAATTTTTTTAAGTTACGGATGCGGGTCATTTCCATTGCCGCATGTTTTAAAGTTTCCTGATAGCGCCTCTGTTCTTTCATAAGCCTATTTTCAGCCTTGTTCTGAAGATAGATATAGATAAATGGTCCAACTGTAGCCAAAATTGCCAGCGACCCTGAAGGCAATATCCACCAATCCGTGCCAAAAGTTAGGATAAGCCAATTTTTAAACCAGTTCGCAATGACAAAGGGAATCCCCAAAACCAAGGTATATACTGCCAGAAATATGCCGGTGCGCGTGACCACAACCCTAATATCCATCAGGCGGTATTTGACAATAGCATAGCCCATCATTATCGGATAGATAGCTACGGTTATATTTAAGACAGGATATAAGTTTATATTAAAGCAGGGTAAAAAAGAAGTAGCTCCTCCCAGGAAGGCTAATGCTGAAGCAGGCAAGAAATATTTAAGTTGGTAGCGCTTAAGGCTAGTGGCTCTTTTGTATCCTTTGATTAATACTATATGAGACCATATTACCAGCCCCCCAAAAATAAAAATTATAAAAAAACATAACAGGGGACTCGGAGGATAAATCCAGTACTCAGGTTTAAATAATTTTGAATTAATAAAAATCAACTTTACATTACCCAGAAATAAATCCCTTCTAAAGATACTTAATACCCATAATATAAAAGTTATAAAATAAATACTCTTAAGAGAACGCGGCCGTTTAATCTCTAATAAGGAATAGGTAAGATGCATAAATAAAACGGGTATCATAATAATTCCTATATAGGCAATCTGCCACCAGAAAAACGCCGATTGCGGGTCTTTTGAAAGAGACGTCATATAAGCACCAAATCCGTAAATAGCCACGCAAAAGGTTAAAATCGACCATATTTTCTTGGTTTTATTTCTGGGGCTTTTCACAAAGACAAATATTGACATAGATGAATTCGTGAGCGCAATCAATAAATTTGAAATGCCATATAAGGGTATCATTTTATTAATAATACTTTTTTAGGAGTTTACTCAATCGTTTAGCCAAAGCAACTATTGTAACAATTGGCGGTAGCCCCGGGGAGGTCGGTAGGACGCTGGCATCAGAAACAAACAGTCCCTTTATTCTTGTTTCCAAGTTTTTATTGACTACTTCACCAATAGCTGCTGTGCCGCCAGGATGTGCCCCCCGAATTTTTGTGGTCATTATTGTTTTAGGCTCAGCCCCGGCTTTAAGCAAAATCTTTTTTGCAATAGCCGTGCCTTTTCTTAATTTTAATAAGTCTTCTGAACTTACCCTTTTTTCAATGAGGCCATCTTTATGCACCCTGCCAAAGCAGTCGTCCTTTATCTTTACCATAATACCGAGTAGGTAATCTTTATGAGTAGAAATTTTTAAATTTTGTCTTAGGGATACGGGTAAAACCGAGGCTAAAACAAACGGGTTATCTATAAAAGGGGATAAAATAAATCCTTGATGGTGGCTTACGGCTGCCATTGTTAGTTCTCTGCTTAATCCTGTATTTTTAGTCAGTCCGATTGTCACATTAAAAAGGTCCAAAAATAATTTTTGCCCAGCCTTGATACCAGAATTTTGTAGGATTATGGGTGTTCCTATTCCGCCGGCTGCTAAAACTACAATATTAGCAAATACCTCTACTTTCTCTCCTGTGTGGTCGTAACCCTCAACTGCGCTCGCCTTGCCTTTTGAAGTTAATACTTTAGTAATATTTATTCCTGTAACCAAAGAGGCGCCTTTATCTTGAGCTTTTTTTAAATATTGTAAAGCAGTCCATTTTGCACCTTTGCGGCAACCTAAAATACAATTTCCGCAAGAAATGCATTTTTTAAAATTAATAAATTTAGGCATTGGTTGCATCTTAAATCCAACTTTTTTCGCTGCTTCTATAATAAGTCTTGCGCCCCTCCTAATAAATCTCTTTGGGACAGGGCTGATGCTGAGTTCTTTTTCGGTTTCGCGAAATTCTTTGCTTAAATCTATTCCTAAATTTTTAAATTCTTTTTCCAGGGCTCTTACGCCATTTCCGCAGCTAACCAGCGACGTACCACCGACCATTATTGTCCGATAGTAAAATATACCTTCCTTGGTCTTACTCCATAATCCATGCCTGTCATAGAATTTATAGGCCTGTATTTCCGTGCCAAATTGCTCTTGAGAAAAATAATTCCCTTTTTCTACAATTAAAACTTTTCTCCCCCTTGTAGCCAATTCTTTAGCTAAGGTGGCTCCTCCAACACCTGAGCCTACAATAACGATATCCGTAACTAACTGCATATTTAGGTGGAACCCCTTTTGACCTTTAGGCCAAGGTTCCCTCCCCGAAGCAAAAATATAATTCCGCAAGCATTCATCCTCGTTCTAAAGACCGAGGATTTTTGCGGAGGGGATTAAACCTTAACTGCCTCTTTTACCTTTTCTACCATTTGTGCATTTATTAACCTATCGCCCCAATAAAAGTCCGCAACTTCAAAACCATGTTTCTTACCTAAATTCCGTATCTCGTCTATCTTTTCTGAAGTAATGTTTCCCCTGCCAAAACTGAAATTCTCGTAGCGTTTCTCAAGGGCTAAAATTATCGCCTCAGAAAAACATCCATATAAAGTATCAGGCGAAGGTAATCCCACATCAATGGGAAAGCTTATAGGTGTTGGCGATTTGCTCAAGCCTCCAGAAAAAATAAAAATATCCTGCCTATTGCAAGGTGCATGAGAAACATTTTTAGGATACCCTACATCGCAGATTATAGCGCCTGGCTTAAACCAATCCAGATTAAGAATTGGGGTTGTGGCTGCTGCGCAGGCAATAATAATATCAGCATCTTTTACTGCTGCTTCATTATCAGTTGTAGCTATTATTTTTGCCTTATGCTTTTTTGCTAACTCAGCTCTTAATCTACGAAGATTTGCTTTTGTGCGGCCGGTTATAGTTAACTGTTTTACCTTATTAGCTAATACCCGGGAGCAGCCGCTTCCAATATCGCCTGTGCCGCCGATTATGGCTGCTTTTAGAGACGAAATATCTCTCTCTAAAAGTTCGCTTGCCTTTAGAACGCCGTCTATGGCCATTGCCGCAGTGAAGGTATTGCCTGTAGTAACCGGCACATCCACTTCATTAGAAATTTGCTGGCCTATCCTTTCTCCTACGATGGAGGTAAAACCGCCCAAGGTTACAATTCCTACCCCCTGTTTCTCAGCAATCTTACAAGCCCTAACCACTTTGGAAAATATCGTCCAGATATCTTTCTCTATCATCTCGGGAATAAATGTAGCTACTATAAAACAGCCGTTAGCGCTTACGCCTGTCTTAGATTTAAAATTTAAAATATCGTAGAGCTTAAAAGAAGGAGTTAAGTTAAAAAGTTGGCCTAAGAATTCCTGGGAGGGCATTTTAAAATCAGGATTTAGCATTTTGGCACATTGGACTAAGTGATTAAAATCATATAAGTGCCCGATAATCCCAAAGCCAGCGAGCTTATCTGTGTCTCCGTGTTTGTAACTGGAATACCTCGTAGAGATTAACCGACGTTCTACCGCCTCTAATATTGCCTCAAAGTTTCTGGTAAGTAATTTCTGTATGTAGATATCGGCAAAATCCTTAATGGTCGGGATGCCGACTTTTAAAAAAACATTTACCGTCACATAAGTCCCTTCTGGATGACTCTTAAATTCCCACTTGCCCCTAAATTCCTCTAAATCGCCTGCAATGGCCTTAAAGTAAATAGCATTCTCTTTTAACGCCAGGGTATCTTCCTCTACCCAGTTTATGGGGACTTTATCCAACTGCACCCGCCATTTTGTCTGCATTTTGTTGCGCGCCTTCTGGATTACAGTTGCCTCCTTTACAGAGGGTATGTAGGAAGGAAACTCCGAAACTTTAGTTATAAGACGAATCACCTTCCATTCCTGGGCGGGTATGAGCCTGGATACCTTTATCTCTATTAAATCTTTATCTTTATCCGGCATAGAGCATCTCCTCGATTGCTTTTCTGATTTTAAAAACGCCTTCTTGCAAATATATGTCATCAATAACATCATCAAATTCTTTCAATAAATATTTTGGCTTACCAACCTTTACTCTTATAGTGACAAATAATTTAGGAAATTTGGCTTTGCGCGGGAGTGCCTCATAGGTACCTAAAATTGCAAACGGCAGGATAGGCCTTCCGGTCCTCATTGCCAATAGAGCCGCCCCTCTTCTAAACTCTCTAAGTTTTCCGTCGCGGCTTACTCCTCCTTCAGGAAATAAACCCACATTCTTATTTTTGGTCAATAGGTCAATGGCCTTCTCAGATGAACTGCCGCTGGGTAAAGTCTCGGTTATTTGCAAAAACCAGCTAATCCAGGTTATCCTATAGAGATCTCTTAGGGCTATGCAGTGAATCTTTCTGGGAATAGCTGCCATAATCACTAAAGGGTCTAAGAAGCTGGTGTGGTTGGCAACTGCTATAAAATTGCTTTTGGGTAAATTTTCCAAACCTTCCACCTCTAGTCCAAAGAACAATTTAAATATAACAGTAACTATCGGCCTAAATATCCAATACCACATATGGAGCTCCATGCTTTTACAGGCAGCGACATCCCCCGAAGCCTTGGCGAAGGGGGATAATTTTATTCTAATGGCGCCTGCGGCACCCAGACCTCAAAGCCATGCCGCGCTGCCAGGTCAGCAATATCTTCTAATTTATCTAAATTAATGTTCTCGCCTAATAAAGAATAATTGGTAAATTTTCCCTCAAAAGTTAAAAGCATGGTTTCAGCTAAAGAGGCATAAACTATTGTCTTGGGTAATCTGGAATTTATACGTAGATTAGCTGCAACGGGAAGCTTAACTAGCCCGGCCTGAATAACTGTGATATCGCGACGCACCTTTGCTTGCTCTAAAAAGTAAGCCGATACGGAAATATCGCAGAGGGTCGCATTAGGCTTTAATTTATCTATCTGGAAGGGAATCTCCAATAAACTATGCGCATTAATTACAATATCTGCATCCTTAACCGCTCTATGCGCATCCTCTGCTATAATTACCTCAATGGGGATTAACTGAAGGATTGTCTCTCTTAGATTTTCTAATTGAGCCTCTTGCTTATCAAAAAGGCTTATGCTATTTACATAACCCGATAATTTTTTTGCACATATACTTCCAATCGGATTAGCTGCACCAATTATTGCCAGCTTCGAGCCTTTTAGGTCTATCTTCTTTACCTTTGTAACTCTATATATCGCCTCAAATACTGACCAGGCCGTAAAGGAATTGCCGCTAGTAAGCGGTATCTTTAAGTTTTTAGCCAGTGTATTAAATTTATCCGGGATTAAGGCTGTATAGCCACCTAACCCTAAGATTTTTGCGCCCAGGCCTTCAGCAATACGGCTGGCATAAATAATTTTATCTATAATAAATCTTTCTTCTAAATCCGGCAGCCCCTGTAATAACGGACAAAGAATTAAGAAACCGGAGATCTCTTGTCCTGAGGCTGATTTAATCCTTTTGAGCTGCGCAATCTTAAAAGGTGCGAGATTCTTAAAGACGCTCTTAGCAATAAAATCCGGCAGGATTCTGGCTGGTCGCCAGAAATTCTTAAGTTGTTCAATAGTTATCGGGTTAACTATATAGGCAAAACTCTTCATTTTTAACCTTTTTAATTAAACTTTATCTAGTATAGACTTTCTGCGCTCTTTACTTTCAAGGTTGTAAACTGATTTCTCCTTGATCCACCTCTCTATATATTTCTTGTGAAACCTCCAGTCCGTGCCGATTTTAAAGGCAGGAATCTTGCCTTCACGGGCGTACTTATGGACTGTGAGAGGATGGATATTTAGATATTCAGCTACTTCCTTCGCAGTTAAAATCTCTTTATTCTTTGGCATCTCTCACCTCTTTTTAACATATCTACAATAGTCATATATATACAAGTAAAATCATATATTGTCAATAATTATTTAGCATAATTATAACAAAAGGGCACATTTTACCTATGCCCTTTTAAATTTAGCCAATAGATTTTCTCTGCTTATCAGTTTTCCTCAATTACTGCCAGTGTCTCACCTACATTTACGTTATCGCCTTCACGAAAAAAGATCTCTGAGACTATTCCAGTGCAGGGGCTAGGCAGGTTAAAGGTAGCTTTATCAGTGGTGAGTTCTACCAGGTCGTCTTTTTCATTTACCTTTTCACCTTCCTTAAAATACCAATAAGAAACTATTGCCTTATCTATTGCCTCGCCTAATTCAGGTAAAACTACCTTAGTCATTCTTATCCCTCCTTAAAATTAGCTACCGTTCCACCTACGCGGTGGAAAGGCATCCCTGAACATCCCTGAATTTAGAACTGAGTCTTTCCTTTATATCATCAACTTGAACAGATCTTCCTAATATTGTTTCTAAAGAAGTTATTTTTATATCCATGCCGCAGGGTCTAATGAAACGAAAATTATCTAAATCATCCTTCTTGATATTCAAACTCAAGCCATGAAAGGTTATCCATTGTCTGATAGCAATGCCTATAGAGGCAATTTTTTGCTTGTCTATCCACACACCGGTTAGGCCGGGTATTCTTATTCCCTGGACTCCGAAATCAGAAAATAATTCTATCACTACTTCTTCTAAATATCTTAAGAAGAAATGTATATCTTTCTTAAGATACCTTAAATTAAATATGGGATAAACTATAAGCTGGCCTGGTCCGTGGTAGGTTATATCTCCGCCGCGCTCTATTTCATATATTTTTATACCTCTCTTTGTCAATTCTTGCTCAGAGGCTAAAATATTCTTTTTATCTGAGGACCTGCCCAAGGTAATCACAGGATAATGCTGGCAAAATATCAGCGTACCTAAAGAAGCAGTATTTTTCACCTCTTCAAATACGCTCTTTTGCAAACTTTGCGCCTGAGCAAAATCTACCAGACCAAGGTCGACTCTATCAAACTGCATAATTTTATTTTAAAGCCTCGCGTATTGATTCGGATAGTGTAGGGTGAGCAAATATAGTATCCTGGATTTGAGAAATTCTAATACGGTTTGTTATGCATAAGGTTAAAATTCCAATTAACTCAGTGGCTTTTGGACCAATAATACTTGAGCCTAAAATCTGGTCTGTTTTCTTATCAGAGATTATTTTAATAAACCCTTCTGTTTCATCCATTATGCGCGCCATGCCAGAACCTAAGAAATCGAATTTATTTACTTTTATATCGAGGCTTTGATCTTTAGCCTCTTCTTCGGTGAGCCCGACGCTAGCAATCTCAGGGTCAGTAAATATGCAGTTAGGAATACTGCTATTATCTGCCTTTTTAGGATTTTGCGGCCTGGCAATATTTTCTGCTGCAAGTCGTCCCTGATAAGCAGCAAAATGCGCCAGCATTGTCTTTGCCGTACAATCACCGGCTGCATAAATATTATCGACATTTGTTTTGAGGTATTCGTCAACAATGATTTTTTCTTTTTCTAATTTTAGCCCTATGGAATCTAGGCCTAAATCCTGTGTCCGCGGGACTCTGCCGACACAAACTAATATTAAACCGTAATCTTTCAGATCCAGCGTTGAGGCGTCTATATTTGTGTTTACTTTAATACCCTTCTTTTTAAAGATAGTTTCGAGTTTTTTGACAATCTCCATATCTTCTCCGGGGAGTAGCTGCGGCATCTTCTCTACAATAGTTACCTGACAGCCAAGGATGGAAAACAAACTCGCAAATTCACAGCCTATAACTCCTCCTCCGATGATTAGAAGCGAATCGGGTGTATCTTTTAAATTTAAAATATCGTCGCTGGAAAGGATTTTTTTAGAGTCGAATTTAAGAAATTTTAACTCAATTGAACGAGAGCCTGTAGCAATAAGTATAAATTTTGTATCTATGGTTTGAGTACCTACCTTTATTTTGTCATTTGACAAAATTTTAGCCTCGGCATTTAAAAAGTCGATGCCACCAAGCATAAACTGCATGCCTTGGCGTAAATGCTGAATAATTTTTTCTTTTCTTTCCTGGATTTTAGAAAAATTTATCTTTGGGTTAGCGGTTTCAAGGCCAAATATATCAGATTTTTTAGCAAGTGCAAATACCTTTGCGGATTGGATTAATGTCTTGGTGGGTATGCAGCCTAGATTTAAGCAGGTGCCGCCGATTTGTGCTTTTTCAATAAGGCAGACCTTTAGATTCAGTTCTTTCGCCTTTAACGCGGCATTAAAGCCCGCCCACCCGGAGCCGATTATTGATAGGTCATACATAATTAAAAAGGCAACTGTTTGGTCAGCTGACGCAGGCCATCGGCAGATTTAAGAAATTTTTCTTTTTCCGTCTTATCTAAATCCAGTTCAATGATTTTTTCGATCCCCTCTCTTCCCAGCCGACAGGGAACGCCTATGCAGATATCTTTTAGCCCGTATTCGCCATTTAAATAGGCGCAGACTCCCAGGGTTCTTTTTTCATCTTTGGCAATAACCTTTACGATTGCCGCAATCGCTGCAGAAGGGGAAAAATAGGCGCTGCCGCTACCCAATAGAGTCAGAATCTGAAGCCCGCGAGAAATTGTTTTATTCACCAGGTTTTCTATTTTTTTATCGTCGAGAAACTCATCTAAAGAAACGCCTTTTATCTTGGTTAATCTGGGTAACGGCAGCATCCCTTCGCCGTGGCTTCCGATAACACAGGCTTCGATATCAGTGCCGGGGATATTTAATTCCTGACTTATGAGGTTAATAAACCTTGCGGTATCTAGACTGGTACCCATGCCTAAGACCTTGGTTTGCTTAAAACAGGTAGTCTTTAAAACAAAATAGGTCATCAGGTCCAGCGGGTTGGTAACTACCATAACGATTGAATTAGGGGCCAATCTCTTTATATCGTAACTTACATCTTTAAGTATCAGCGCATTTTTATTCAGCAGCTCTTCGCGGCTCATCCCAGGTCTACGCACAAGGCCGGCGGTAATTACGATAATATCAGAATCCTTTATTTGATTAATATCTTCGGACCCTTTAACATTATAATTAACCTTTAGGATCGGCCGGGCGTCTTCTAAATCCAGGGCCTTGCCCTGGGCTAAACCTTTGGCTATATCAACCAGGGTAATATCGCTTAAGCCTTCCTGGGCAAGCCGCATTGCGGTTAGACTACCAACACTACCTGCACCAATGATGCTGATTTTCATATTTTAGCTCTCTGGGGACACCCTTAGCTTTGGCTCAAAGGGTGTCCCTGGATTGGTTTTAAGGGTGTCCCTTGATTTTCTGGATGACAGCCTCTGCCATTTCTTTAGTCCCTACTGCAAAGGGGTCTTTGGGATCGGGTTTTAAATCGTAGGTGACGTATTTGGCTTCTGCAATAACCTCGCAAAGTGCATCTTCTAGTATCTGGGCTGCTTTATCTTCCTTGATATATTTAAGCATAAGAACGCCGGATAAAATCATTGCAGTTGGATTTACTTTATTTAAACCCTTATATTTCGGGGCAGCGCCATGCACTGCCTCAAATACTGCTATATCATCCCCAAAATTGGCGCCCGGGGCAACCCCTAATCCACCGACCAGGCCTGCACATAGATCGGAGATTATATCTCCGTAAAGATTAGGTAAAACCAACACATCGTAATTGTGTGGTTTCTGCACTAATTGCATACTCACATTATCCACAATCGCTTCTTCAAAAATAATTCTATCAATGTATTCCTTTGAGACTGCGCGTGCGACCTCAAGAAACAGGCCGTCGGTAAATTTCATAATATTTGCCTTATGCACAGCTGTAACTTTTTTACGTTTATTTTTTAGGGCATATTCAAAGGCAAATCTTACTATCCTTCCAGAGGCATATTTAGAAATTGGCTTTATGGATATCCCTGAATCTGGACGAATCTTTTTATCTTGATATTTCTCTATTTGTGCAATGATATTCTTTGTGTTTGAGCTGCCTACTTCGAACTCGATACCTGCATATAAATCTTCGCTATTCTCCCTGATAACTACCAAATCTATATCCTTATAATGACTCCTTACTCCGGGATAAGATTTAGCCGGCCTTACACAGGCATATAAATCTAAAGCCTGTCTAATTGCAACATTTACTGAACGAAAGCCCTCTGCGATAGGAGTGATAATCGGACCCTTTAAAGCAACCTTATTTTTCTTTATGGAGTCTAAGACTTTTTTAGGTAATATATCGCCTGATTTTTCCTGAGCAGCAGTTCCTGCCAAGACCTCTTCCCATTCTATATTAATCCCGGTAGCTTCAATACATCTAGTTGCTGCCTCAGTTACCTCTGGACCAATTCCGTCTCCGGGGATTAAAGTAATTTTATGCGCCATTTTATAGTTCGGGTAAACGACCGTGTTTCTTGTAATAATTAACTATTCCCCCTTCCCTCAATAATTCTTGCATAAATTCAGGAAAGGGCTTAATTTCAAGCTCCATGTTCTTAGTCACGTCCTTTACTACTCCTTTATCCAGGTCTATGTCGAGTAAATCAGATTCGTTAATTTTATTCGTATCGGTTTCAATTAGGGCCAGCCCTATATTAAAGGCATTGCGGTAAAATATCCGCGCAAATGACTTAGCCAAAATAGCCATGATTCCTGCCTCTTTTATCACTAAGGCCGCCTGTTCCCGTGAAGAGCCCATTCCAAAATTTCTTCCTGCAACGATAATGGATTTTCCTGTGATTATCTTTTTAGGAAAATCTTTATCGATATCCTCCATTATATGCCTGGATAACTCTTTAATATCTGTGATAGAGAATTTATATCTGCCAGAAATAATAAAATCTGTATTGATATTATCGCCTAACTTTATTGCCTGACCAGATATTCTCATTTCTTATCACATTTGTTTAAACTCTTCGGGATTCTTTACCTTAGATAAGGCTGTAGCTAAACTAATGAGTCCCTTCTGGGTTAGCTCTTTTAAAGATTTATCCATTGTCTTCATTCCATATTGTCCGCCTGTCTGCATAAGCGTAGGTATCTGCTCAATCTCCTGTTCGCGGATAAGATTTCTTACTCCAGCGGTCCCGATCATTATTTCGGTAGCCAGGACCAGTCCTTTACCAGATGCATGGGGAAGCAATAATTGTGAGATTACTCCTTGCAGGGAATCTGCAAGCTGTAATTTTACCTGCTGTTGTTGATAGGGCGGAAATACATCTATAATCCTTTCGATAGTCTGAGGTGCATCAGGCGTATGCAGCGTGGCTAAAACTAAATGTCCGGTCTCTGCTGCGGTAAGAGCCGTAGAGATAGTCTCTAGGTCACGCATCTCCCCTACGATGATAACATTCGGGTCCTGTCGCAGGGCATGCCTTAAGGCATCAGCAAAAGAATGCGTATCTGAATAAACCTCTCTCTGCTTTATTACGCTCTTTTTGTTAGTAAATATAAATTCAATGGGGTCTTCAATACATATAATAAGACACTCTCTCTCGTTATTAATAAGATTGATCATTGCTGCCAGGGTTGTGGTTTTTCCCATGCCTGTTGGCCCAGTAACTAACACCAGGCCATTGGGCCTACGCGCAAGGTCTGTAACAATTTGGGGTAAGCCGAGCTGTTGGATGGTGGGTATCACGAGAGGCACTCGCCTAAACGCTGCCTCTACCGAACCCTTTTGTATATGTATGTTAACGCGGAATCTATCTAGATTGGCAAGGGCAAGGGAGAAATCCAATTCTAAGTCCCGTTCAAATATCTCTTTTTGCTGGTCAGTTAAAACACCGTAAATCATTTTCTTCAAATCCTGTTTATTCAATACTCCAAGATTAGTGCGATGGAGCTTTCCATCGATACGTAATATCGGAGGTTCGCTGTCAGTAATATGCAAATCCGAAGCCCCTTTCTCAATACATAATAAAAGCAAATCTCTTATCTCCATTTTAATCCCTCCTTCAATGAGCAGACAATTTACGGAGCGAATGAAATGAGTGAACGTAAATTGTAGCCTGCTAACTTTCGTGTCTTGCGTCTGCGAATTGAACCCCCACACCAATTGCAATATAGCCTAAGCTAATACGCAATTGGTGTAGGGGTCAAATTCAGCCACGAACTTACGTTCACTATCGTTCCGTAAGTTCGGGCTTCATTTGAAATACTGACGCGGGTCACAAATTTGACCCTTAATACTAGATGCAGCTACTGTTGCTGGCGAGGCCAGGTAAATAAAGGCATTAGGATTACCCATCCTGCCTTTAAAATTCCTGTTAGCCGTAGATATTACTGTTTCTCCATCTGCAGGAATGCCATTATGCGTGCCTACGCAGGGGCCGCAACCCGGAGCAACAATTACTGCACCAGCCTTAATAAAAATATCTACTAATCCCAACCTCAAAGCATCCAAAAATACTGTTTTTGAACTCGGCGCAATAATAAACTTTACGCCCTTAGCAACCTTCTTTGATTTCAATATTTTAGCAGCTATTTTAAAATCACTTAAACGCGCAGCCGTACAGGTGCCTAAAAATGCCTCGTTAATCATAACACCCTTCAATTCCTCTACGCAAGTCACATTATCTACGCTATGCGGCATAGAGACCTGCGGTTTAAGTTTTGAAATATCAAACTCTAAAACCTGTGTATAGTTTGCATCTTTATCTGGAGCCACGGGATTTATTTTGGTATTGCGACTTATCTTTTCTTCTAACCATGCGATTGTCTTTTTATCCACCGGCATGAATCCTGCCTTTGCGCCCATTTCTACAACCATGTTACAAATAGTAAAGCGGCCATCCATATCTAATTGATCAATAACAGGCCCGGATAATTCTACAGCCTTATAGGTTGCGCCATCAGCTCTTATTTCTTTAATGATACTAAGTATAATGTCCTTGGCAAATATGCCTTTAGGTATCTTACCTTTGACGGATATTTTAATTGTTTCCGGCACTTTAAACCAGTTTTTTCCTGTAACCAAGGCAATGGCTAAATCGGTAGAGCCTACTCCGGTAGAGAATGCGCCTAATGCGCCATAAGTACAGGTATGAGAATCTGCGCCTAAGACTAAATCTCCAGGAAGAATCTGGCCTGATTCCGGGATAACTTGATGGCATACGCCACAGCCGATATCATAAAGCCGTGTTTTGTATTCTAAAGCAAAGTCACGCATTTTCTTATGCACCCGAGAAACTCCTTCATTCGGTGAGGGTGCGCTGTGGTCAATGACCATGCAGAATTTTGTTTCTAATGTATTTGCCCCAAGCTCTTTTATCCTATCAATAATAATGGAGCTAGTTCCATCCTGTCCGAAGGCAAAATCAATTTTGCATACCGCAAAATCGCCTGCCTTGAGGGAACGCCCTGCATGAGCGCTTAATATTTTTTCTGCAATTGTTTTACCCATTCCCCTATCCTGTCCATCCCTTTCTCTAACTGTCTTAAGTCAGTGGCAAAACTTATACGCACATAGTCATCACTACCGAATCCACAACCTGGGATGAGGCTAACATAGGTTTCATCGAGTAGGCGGTTAGCAAAGGTTAAGGAATCTATACCAGTTTTAGAGATATCGCAGAATATATAAAATGCCCCTTGCGGCAGGAAGTAATTTATCTTCTGGATGTCTTTAAGTCTTAAGACGCAATAGTCTCTTCTTTTTTGAAATTCCTGACAAATCTTGCGAGAAAAATCATCCGGTGCACTTAATGCTGCGCAAGCTGCCTTTTGGCTAATTGAAGTAGGGTTTGAGGTAGAGTGGTCTTGCAATTTAGATATTGCCTCAACTATATCAACTGAAGCAGCCAGATATCCAATCCGCCAACCAGTCATAGAATAACTCTTAGATAAGCCATTGACAGTAATAGTTAATTCTTTTATCTGGTTACTGAGGCTGGCAATGGATATGTGCCTTAAACCGTCGTATATAAGCTTTTCATATATCTCATCACTGATGACAAAAATATTTTTCTTAACACAGATCTCAGCAATCTGGCACAACTCATCTAAACTATACACGCACCCCGTAGGATTAGAGGGGCTATTTAATATAAGGAGTTTGGTCTTAGAGTTAATATGTTTTTCCAAATCCTTAACGGTCATCTTAAAATTATTTTCATAAGAGGTTTCTATAAAACGCGCTCTCCCCTCGCAGAGATTTACCATTTCAGGATAGCTAACCCAGTAAGGAGAGGGTATTAAAACCTCATCTTTGCGGTCAACCAAAACCAGTAAGGCATTAAAGATGCTATGTTTTGCCCCGCAGGAAACAACTATTTCACTAGGGGTATAATCTAAAGAATTATCCCTCTTAAATTTTTCGCAAATTAGTTTTTTTAACTCGGGGATTCCTGTGGTAGGTGTATATTTGGTAAAACCGCTCCTTATGGCATTAACCGCTTCTTCTTTTATAAAATCCGGGGTATCAAAATCTGGCTCGCCTGCGGCAAGATTAATAATATCCTTGCCTTCGGATTTTAATTTTTTGGCCTTTGCGGTTATGGCGAGAGTTGAAGAGGGATTAACTTTTGCTAAACGTCCAGCCAGTCTCATGATATTGGATTTATAACGAATCTCTTTCCTTCTTAAATATATTCCTTAAGCCTCCCAGAAATTTCTTGGTGGGTTTCTTAACAATGGGAGGTTTTTCCCGAACTGCAATACCGGTTTCGGGTTTCTTCTCTATACTCGGCTTTTCTTTAATTAATTCGGTCTTCTTTTCCTCCTCGGTTTTAACTTCTTTTTCCGCTTTTGGTTTTTTGGCCTCCTTTTTCTTAACCTCTGTGAGTTCCCAGACTACAATCTGCGCATTATCTCCCCTTCTTGTATCGAAATTAATAATCCTCGTGAATCCAGTTTGTATCTTTGTAAAGCGTGGACCAATCTCATTAAAAAGCAGATTTACCAGTTTATGCTCACCCAATACCCTAAAGGCTTGTCTTTTTGCGTTTAGGGTATTGCGTTTAGCTAACCAGATAAGTCTATCAACTATAGGCCTGGCTGCCCTAGCTTTAGATTTTGAAGTTTTGATACTCTGGTATATAAGTAAATTTTTGGCAAGGCTTATTAATGTGGCCTTCCTCCAAGCTGTAAAACGATTTAATTGTAATCTTGATTTTCTATGCCTCATTCGTCGCTATCGCTCCCCAATATTAAATATTAAATACCAAAAATACGAAGCAAAAATAAAAATTTTTTTGTTTTGTGTTTTTAGTTTTTTACATTTTTAATTTAGGCTTTTTTTAACTTCTTAGAATCTACCTGCATGCCTAAAGTTAGCCCCATACCCATAAGAAGTTCCTTTATTTCGTTTAAAGACTTTTTACCAAAATTCTTAAAATCGAGCATCTCCTCTTCTGTTTTTTTAACTAAATCGGCGATGGTTTTAATATTTGCCTCTCTTAAGCAATTTGAACTTCTTACTGATAATTCCAGTTCAGATATGGGGAGTCTTAACTTCTCATAGAGGGCTATATCTTCTTTAGACATCTCGGGTTCTTCTTCTGCCACATCTTCGGGCAACTGGCCAAAATTAACAAAGATATCTAGGTGTCTTTGCAATATGTTAGAGGCGTACAGAAGAGCATCCTTAGGGGTTATTGCTCCGTTTGTCCATATCTCTAATATTAACTTATCGTAATCTGTCCTCTGGCCAACGCGCGTATTCTCAACGTAAAAATTTACTTTCTTTATCGGGGTAAATATTGAGTCTATTGGGACCAGACCCACAACCCTCTCTTCTTTTTTATTCAATTCTGCAGGCACATAACCCCGGCCTTTAGATACCTCCATTTCCATATGGAACTTTGTATCCTTGTTTAAGGTAGCAATATGTAAATCCGGATTGATTATTTCTATAGTCTCATCGGTCTGGATATCCTTGGCCTTTATCTGGCCTTTACTGTCTTTTTTAACATAGATAGTCTTAGGTATTTTTGAATGCGAATTTAATACCAGGCTCTTAATATTTAAGATTATCTCAGGCACATCCTCCAGGACTCCCTGTATTGTAGAAAATTCATGCTGTACCCCAGCTATCTTAATCCCAGTTACCGCGCTACCTTCTATAGAAGAAAGCAAAACCCGACGTAGAGAATTGCCCAGAGTTACACCGTAACCTCTTTCAAAGGGAGCGGCAGAGAATTTACCATAGGTATCGGTATAAGTAGACTCATCGCACTCTAATCTTTTTGGTAACTGAAAATCTCTCCATTTTATACCCATCTTTCCTCCCTAAAAGTTAATATTGTAAATAAGAACATTTTAGCGTTTAGCGGATAGCGTTTAGCGTATAGGTAGGTTTTATTATCCACTATCCGCTCTACGCTATACGCTGTTATTTTGAATACAACTCTACTATCAACTGCTCCTGTATCTGCTGCTGGATATCTTCCTTTTCTGGCAGCCTTAGAACTTTGGCACTCAACTGGCTCGCATTGAATTCTAACCAAGAAGGCATAGTCCTGTCTTTAGAAATTGCCAAATTCTCCTTAATTTTAGCCAACGCCTTCTCTTTTACTTTTACCTGAACAGTGTCACCTTGGCTTATTAGATACGATGGGATATTTACCCGTTTAGAATTTACATAAATCTGATTGTGGCGCACGATCTGCCGGCCTTGCGACCTTGAGATTGCAAAACCCAGACGAAATACTACATTATCTAATCTTCTCTCTAGTAATTGTAAAAGGACTTTGCCTGTTACGCCCTTTGTCTTGGAGGCGATTTTAAAATAGCGGCGGAATTGCCGTTCTAAAATTCCGTACATCCTTCTTACTTTTTGTTTTTCTCTCAACTGCAAACCATAGTTAGAGAGTTTCTTTCTTTTATTCTCGCCGTGTTGGCCAGGGACATAGCTCCTTTTGGCAACAGGGCACTTCTCACCAAAACACTTTGTGCCTTTTAAAAATAACTTTTCTTGCTCTCTGCGGCATAATCTGCAAACTGCCTTAATATATCGCGCCATTTATTAGACTCTCCTTTTCTTCTTAGGACGGCAACCGTTATGAGGAATAGGAGTTACATCCTTTATAGAAGTAATAGTGAGTCCTGATGCCTGTAGGGCCCTAATAGCTGACTCTCTGCCAAACCCAGGACCTTTTACATAGACCATGACTTCTTTGACGCCGATCTCTTTAGCCTTTCTTGCTGCATCGGTCGCAGCTATCTGGGCTGCAAAAGGTGTAGATTTTTTCGACCCGCTATAACCCACAATGCCAGGGGCTGACCAAACCAGGACGTTGCCTTGCTTATCAGTTATTGTAATTATTGTATTATTAAAACTTGCCTGAATATGAGCTATACCTGAACTTATACCCTTGGCAATCTTTTTCTTCTTCGCCTTATCTTTTACTGTCATTAGGCTTTACCCTCCTTTGGCTTGCTAGCAACTGGTGCAGGTGTAGCCTTTTTCTCTTCGGTTCTCTTGATAACAGCCATACCACCTTTACGCGGGCCTTTTCTGGTTCTAGCATTGGTGCGGGTGCGCTGACCTCTTACCGGAAGACCTTTCTTATGCCGAAGACCTCTCCAAGAACCAATATCCATTAATCTTTTTATATTCTGGGATATATCTCGACGCAAATCACCTTCTACCCGTAGCCCCTCTTTTTGTATGGTATTGGTGATGCGCGAAACCTCTTCCTCAGTCAAATCCTTAGCCCGTTTATCAGGGTTAATCTGGGCCTCTTTAAGAATCCTATTGGAGAGCGGCCTACCTACGCCATATAGATAGGTCAAAGCAATCTCAATTCTTTTTTCTTTAGGGATATCTACACCTAGTATTCTTGGCATACCTACTCCTTAATTATCCTTGTCGCTGTTTATGTTTGGGGTTAGAACAGATAACCCGTACAACACCTCTTCTCTTGATAATTTTACACCTATCGCAAATCTTTCTAATGGATGCCTTTACTTTCACGGCCTTTCCTTTACTTTATTCTGAATGTAATCCTGCCTCTATTTAAATCGTAAGGAGATAACTCTAGTTTTACTTTATCCCCGGGGAGAATCCTGATAAAATTCATGCGCATCTTGCCTGACACATGAGCAAGCACAACATGTCCGTTTTCCAGTTCCACCTTAAACATGGCATTAGGCAATGTCTCAATTATTTTACCCTCAGTCTCAATCAGTTCTTCTTTGGCCATATTTTATTTAGCAGACTGTCAATATTTCAGGTCCGTTTTCAGTTATTGCTACTGTATGCTCAAAATGCGCAGACGGAAGTCTATCCTTCGTAACCGCTGTCCATCCATTATCCAGAATCTCTGACTCCCATGTCCCCATGTTTACCATTGGCTCAATGGCAAAAACCATACCATTCTTAAGTATAGGGCCTTGATGTGGTTTGCCGAAATTAGGTATTTCTGGCTCCTCATGTAATTTATAACCTATGCCGTGTCCTACAAAAGCTCTAACCACAGAAAAGCCGTGTTTTTCTACATAATTTTGGATGCTAAAAGATATATCGGATAAATTATTTTCTCTTCGTGCCTGCTTTATCCCCTCAAATAATGCCTTCTTGGTTACCTCGATTAATTTCTTTACCTTGGCCGGGATCCTACCTAATCCAAGTGTAACAGCGGTATCTGAAAAGTAACCCTCATAATTTATACCTAAGTCTAAACTTATGATATCGCCCTCATTAATCAATCTATCGCTGGGGATACCGTGCACAATCTCTTCATTTATTGAGGCGCACACAGTCGCCGGGAAACCCTTATAACCTTTGAAGGCAGGTTTTGCAGATTCTCCAAGTACTAATTCTTCTGCCAAGCGATCTATTTCGGCTGTTGAGACCCCTGGTTTTATAAAACCCTGTAATCTTCTCATTATGCAAGCGACAATCTTACCTGATTTTCTCAACATCTGTAAATCTTTTTCAGACTTTAGGGGAATCATCGCATACCTTTTGAGCAAGGCTTATAATTTTAGTGAGCAGGGTTTCGGAATCTTCGTCTCCAGATAAACGATACAACTTTTGCTTTGCCTCGTAATATCGGATTAACATAGAGGCCTCTTTTTTATAGACCTCAATGCGCCTGGAAACTGTCTCTTCTGAATCATCCGTTCTTTGATAAAGTTTACCCCCGCAATTATCGCAAACCCCCTTTGCCTTAGGTGGCATATTTTTAATATGAAAATTTGCACCGCAGACACTGCAGACTAACCGACCAGTAAGTCGCTGTATAATTACAGGTTCGCTTGTCTCTAGATAAATTACAAGGTCAATATCTGCTTTTTCTTGTTTTAGAATATCATCAAGTGTCCCGGCCTGATTTATGTTGCGCGGATAGCCGTCCAGGATAAACCCTTTTTTAGTATCAGGCTGAGTAATCCTTTGTGAAATCATCCGGGAGACTATATTATCAGGGACAAGTAAACCACGCTCCATAAATGTCTTGGCTTCTTTGCCTAAGGCTGTATCCTCCATAACATTCTGCCTGAGTATCTCTCCTGTGGATATATGTGGCAGCATCAGTTTCTGGGCTAATATCTTTGCCTGGGTTCCTTTGCCTGCGCCAGGAGGTCCCAACAATATTATTCGCATACTATCTTCTCCCTCTCATGTGCCCCGATTTAATAAAACCTTCGTAATGATGTGTAAGAAGATGCGATTCAATCTGCTTTAAGGTGTCTAACATCACGCCCACAATAATCAATATCCCTGTGCCTCCAAAGAAAGAAGCTACCAGATAGGGAACCTTAAGCCAGGCCATAATAAAATCCGGGAATATAGCGATAAAAGCGATAAATATAGCGCCTGCCAAAGTTATCCTGGTCATTACATAGTCTAAAAATTCAGCTGTAGGAGTCCCTGGTCGTATACCCGGGATAAATCCGCCGTATTTCTTCATATTTTCAGACAGGTCATTAGGATTAAATACAATAGCAGTATAAAAATAACAGAAGAATATGATGAGCATTGCGTATAAAAAAGTATAAAGTAAGTGCCCTCTAATCAAAGCCTGGGCTAACCTTTGAAACGCAGGGTTGGGAATAAAAGATGCTAATGTAGCCGGAAAGAGGATTATGGATTGGGCAAAGATAATCGCAATAACCCCGGAGGTATCGACTTTTAAAGGTATGTAAGTAGATTGCCCTCCGTATATTTTTCTTCCTACAATTCTACGCGCATATTGCACAGGGATTTTTCTCTGTCCTAAAGTTATCATAATAACTGAGAATACCACGCCTACCAGCAGCACTGCCATAATTACTAAGGTAAAGGGCTGGATTGAGCGGCGGCTGGGAGCAAAGGGAGAAATCATCACAAATAATTGATGCAATGCTGCTGGAATCCTCGAGATAATACCGGCAGTAATCACTAGCGATATGCCATTACCGATGCCTCTTTCCTGGATTTGCTCACCCAGCCACATAATAAATATTGTACCAGTGCTTAAGGTAAGTACCGTAAGTATCCTGAACCCCCAACCGGGATGCATAACTATCTTCAAACCCTCAAAGCGGGCTGGATTTTCCAGCCACAAGGAAATAAAAAAAGATTGGATGACTGAAAGGGCTACTGTCCCATAGCGCGTATATTGATTTATCTTCTCATATCCTGCCCGGCCTTCCTTAGCCATTTTTTCCAGTGCAGGTATAACAGCAGTTAAAAGCTGCAGGATAATCGAAGAAGAAATATAAGGCATAATGCCAAGAGCAAAAATAGTCAACCTTTCCATAGCGCCGCCAGAAAACATATTAATAATACCGAAGATCGTGCCGCCCTGGGTCTTAGCAATCCGGGTGAAGAACTGCGCTAATGCAGCTCCATCAATACCCGGGGTAGGTATATAGCAGCCAATGCGATAAATTGCAATAAGCCCCCCGGTAATTAAAAGCCTTCTTTTTAAATCAGGGATCCTGAATGAATTAACCAGTGCGCTAAACATTTATGACTTCTATTTTTCCGCCTGCCTTTTGAATCTGATCTAAAGCACGTTTGGAGAAGGCATGAGCCGCAACGCTAATAGGATTTTGGATTGAGCCATCTCCTAAGACCTTTACCTTTTTTTGCTTATCTTTAATTATGCCTTTTTCCTCCAGTAGCTGTGGAGTTATTGTTGATTCCTTTATCCGGTTTAAATCGCTTAAATTCACAATCTGATATTCTTTTTTAAACTTATTGGTAAAACCGCGCTTGGGTATCCTACGGATTAAAGGAGTCTGTCCGCCTTCAAAACCCAGATAAAAATCCCTGCCAGCCCGTGAAGTCTGGCCTTTGCTACCTCTGGTAGAGGTTTTTCCGTGGCCAGAGCTGGGGCCTCTGCCTAAATATTTTCTTCTCTTATGAGCTCCAGCGGGTGCCTTTAGATTAAAAAGTGCGATTTCTCTCGCAGGAATCTCTACCTTTTCTTTTTTGCGCTCTTTTACACGAACACCTTTAGCAGGTTTCTTTGGGGATTTGAGATTCTTTTTTACTGTCTTCTTAAGTTTTAATATCTTCTTTTTCATTCTTATCTTTTTCTTGCGGATTGGCCGTACTCGGGGTCTGGCTCACCTTTAAACTCCTCAGGCCTTCTACTGTAGCTTTAATAACATTGACAGGATTATTGGATTTTAGACACTTAGTTAAGATATCCTTGATGCCTGCTGCTTCACAAACCGCCCTTACAGGACCTGCGGCAATTACGCCTGTTCCTTCAGATGCGGGTTTGAGGAGCACTTTTGCTGCGCCAAATTCACCGATAACCTCATGGGGTATGGTTGAACCTTCCAGTGGCACCCTAAAAAGTCCCTTCTTTGCCTTGGCGAGGGCCTTGCGTATTGCATCCGCAACTTCATTTGCCTTATCCTGAGCAAATCCTATGCGGCCCTTATTATCTCCTACTACGACCAAGGCACTAAAATGAAGTTTCTTGCCGCCTTTGGTTACCTTGGCTACACGATTAATAGTGATAACCTTCTCTATTAATTCTGGCTGCTGCTCAATATTTAATTCACGCATCTTTAATTTCCTCTTAGAACTCCATTCCGCCTTTTCGTAACGAATCTGCAAATGCCTTGAGCCTACCGTGATATAAATAACCAGCGCGGTCAAAAATAATCTTGGTGATACCTTTCTCTTTGACTCTACGCGCAAAAACCTCTCCAAAAAATTCCGCTGCTTTTATATTACCAGAAGATTTAAATTTCTGTTTTATCTCTTTATCCAGGGTAGACAGGCTAAAGAGCGTATATTTACGCACATCATCTATAATCTGAGCGTCGAGGTTCTTTAGGCTGCGGTGTACCACCAAGCGGGGCCTTTTATCTGTCCCACACATCTTTAATTTAATGCGGCTGTGCCTTTTAAATCTTGATTGCTCTTTCTTATTTCTCATTTATTTTGTGGTGGTCTGGGCTGCCTTACCTACCTTTTTCTTAACGTATTCCCCTTGAAAACGAATTCCTTTTCCTTTATATGGCTCAGGCGGATAAATCGCACGGATTTCAGTAGATACCCTGCCCACTTGCTCTTTATCAATGCCCTTTACTACAATCTGTGTTGGTTTAGGTGTTTCTATCTTAATACCTTGAGGTATCCCTAAATTCACCGGATGGGAAAAACCTAATTGCAAATTCAAATTATCCCCCTGGACAGCTGCCTTAAAACCTACGCCGATTATCTCTAGCTCCCTTGAGTAACCCTCAGTAACCCCTTTAATCATATTGGCGATAAGGGCCCGGTAGAGGCCGTGCAGCGACCTGTCTAATTTAGTATCAGCTACCCTTTTAACTAACAGTTCGTTTTCTTTTATTTCCAAAGAAATCCGGCTAGATAAAGGACGACTTAGCCTACCTTTTGGCCCCTCGATAAAAACCGTGCCGTCTTTAACCTCGACCAAAACGCCCTTTGGTATAATTATAGATTTTTTCCCTATTCTTGACATATGTCCTCACTCACCAGATATAACCGATAACCTCTCCGCCCACGCCTTTATCGCGGGCTTCTTTATCCGTAATAATTCCCTTGGAGGTCGAAACTATTGCTATACCCCTGCCTCTTAAAACCGAAGGGACCGACTTACGTTTTACATAAGCGCGCAGCCCTGGCCGTGATACCCTTCTTATGTTTCTTATTGCCGGCCTGCCTGCAATATACCTAAGATAAATCCTGAGCACTCCCTGCTTTTTATCCTCTATTAGTTTAAAGTTATCGATGTAACCTTCTTTTTTTAAGATTTCCAAGATAGATTTTATGGTATTTGATGCAGGGACATCCACATTCTCCTTCTTAGCCATCATAGCATTACGTATCATTGTAAATACATCAGCTATTAAATCGGTTCTTGACATTCTTGCCCCCGTTTCTAAAATCGCTTACCAGCTTGCCTTTTTAACCCCTGGTATTAGGCCCTGCCAGGCCAACTCCCGGAAACAAATACGGCAGAGCTGAAATCTACGAAGGTAGCCTCCGGACCTACCGCAGATATTGCAACGGTTGTATTTACGCGTAGAGAATTTAGCGGGCCTCTTCCACCTTGCTATTTGTGAATTCTTAGCCATTACATTTATCCGTTTAAAAATTACCGTTTCGTTTACCGTTTACGGTTAACGGTAAACGCTAATGTTATTTCTATGTTGCAGTGAAGGGCATCCCGAATAATCTTAATAATTCTTTTGCCTGCTCGCGGGTCTTGCTATTCTTGATTACAAAGGTAACGTCCATACCCTGGGAGCGGGTTATTTTATCGTATTCTATCTCAGGGAATATGTTCTGTTCGGTCAAACCTAAAGTATAGTTTCCTCTTTCGTCAAAAGAATCGGCCGAAACACCCCTGAAGTCGCGTATACGAGGGATGGCAATATTTAAGAGCCTGTCCATAAACTCGTACATCATTGCGCGCCGTAAGGTAACTTTGCACCCTATGGGCGAACCTTCTCTAATTTTAAAATTAGAGATTGCCTTTTTTGCCCGTCTTAAAATCGGCTTTTGCCCGGTAATAACGCCTAATTCTTCCATTGCTTTCTCCAGAATCTTGATATCCTGTACCCCCTCGCCAACACCCATATTCACCACTACCTTTTCTATGCGCGGGACACTAAATCCGTTCTTCAAATTAAAGGTCTGCATCATTGACGGGACAATTTCATTTCTATATTTTTCTAATAACCTGGGGGTCATATTTATACTGCCTCTTTACAGCGCTTACAGAATCTTGACTTTGTCTTGTCCTTTAATACCGTAAACCCTATTCGCACAGGACGATTACAGGCCTTACAAAAAAACATCAGGTTTGCAACGTTTATCGGTGCCTCGATTGTCATAATACCGCCCTGTTGGTCTTGACGGGTTGAGCGTTTATGTTTTTTAACCAAATTTATAGCCTCAACCAGTGCGCGCCTGCCACCGGATAGTATCTTAATAACCTTACCTTTTTTGCCCTTGTCCTTTCCTTTGATTGCCTGAACTGTATCGCCTTTTTTTATCTTATTCATATTACCTCTGGCGCTAAAGATATAATCTTGGTAAAATTTTTCTCTCTCAATTCGCGTGCGACCGGCCCAAAGACACGCGTGCCCTTGGGATTTAACTGTGCATCTATAAATACAATGGCATTGCGATCAAAACGTAATACTGACCCATCAGCTCGTCTGATGGCCTCTTTTGTCCTGACAATAACCGCGCGAGCAACCTCTCCCTTTTTAATTGCAGCATTGGGGCTAGACTCTTTTACATTTACATTTATGATATCTCCTATCTGGGCATGCATACAGTTCTTCTTACCTAAGGCATTTATGTATGAAGCACGCTTAGCCCCTGTATTATCCGCTACGTCTAAGATACTGCGTAATTGAATCATTGAATGTCCTCTTTTAATTTCAGATGTGAGGGAACTGCCTTTTTAACAACCTCAACTATTCTAAAGCGTTTATCCTTTGATAAAGGCCTTGTTTCCTCTATACGCACAGTATCACCGGTCTTGGCAATATTTTTCTCGTCATGGGCCTTGAATTTATTATGCCTCTTTACTATCTTGCCATATTTGGGGTGTTTACTCAGATGCATGCAGCTGACAATACGCGTCTTTTCCATTTTGTCGCTTATAACAATGCCGATAAATTCTTTACGTTTGCCCATCTTTATCCCTTTTTTCATTTAAGATCGTATTGATTCTAGCGATATCTTTTTTAATCAAGGAAAACATATGTGGCTTTTCTACCCTGCCGGCATAACGTTGCAGGTTAAGCTTAAAAAGTTCTTCTTTAAAGGCCTTTTCTTTCTGCAATAGCTCTTCTTTTGAAAGATTGCGCAATTCCTGTATCTTCATTTTACTTATGTGTCCTCGTTATAAATTTTGTTCTAAATGGTAATTTATATGCGGCTAATCTGAAACACTGCCGCGCGTATTCTTCTGGGACGCTTCCTAATTCAAACAAAACGCGGCCCCTCTTCACAACAGCAACCCAATGGTCAATATCTCCCTTGCCCTTACCCATACGGACTTCAGCAGGTTTCTTAGTTATGGATTTATCAGTAAAAACCCTAATCCAGAGCTTTCCGCCTTTATGCAGCTGCCTGGCTAAAATAACCCGTACTGCCTCAATCTGGGTATTTTTAAGCCATCCATTCTCCAGTACCTTTAACCCAAATTCACCAAAAGCTAACTCGTAACCAGTTGTGGCTACTCCCCGCCTTGTCCCCTTTTGTAGCTTGCGATATTTTACCCTCTTGGGCATCATTACCATTTCTTACGTTCCTTTTTCTGCAATTACTTTTCCCGTCGTAGCCAAATTACTAGCTTCGGCAGTAGCTTTCTTAATAAGTATTTCTCCTTTATAAATCCAAACCTTAACCCCAATAAGGCCGTAGGTAGTTAAGCTCTCTGCAAACCCATAATCTATATCGGCGCGAAAAGTGGACAAAGGAATCTTGCCCTGTCTATAGGTCTCTGTACGAGACATCTCTGCGCCTCCTAATCTACCAGCACAGCTTATCTTTATCCCTTTCGCACCTGCGTTCATAGTTTGTTCAATAGCGCGTTTTACTGCCCTACGGAAGGCCACCCTCTTCTCTAATTGAAATGCCACGTTTTCTGCCACCAACTGGCCATCCACTGCTGGATTTTTCACCTCTTCTATATCAATGGAGATTTCGCTTTTAATCATGTTGTTTAGGTCTTCGCGCAGGCGCTCGATATCTGCGCCATGGCGGCCGATTATAATGCCTGGCCTTGCAGAGAAAATACGAATTTTTATCTTATCAGCCAATCTTTCTATTACAATCTTAGAAACAGCTGCCTGTTTAAATCTTTCCTTAATGAATTTTCTAATCCCGTGATCCTGTTGAATAAAACGGGGATAATCCTTGGGCTTAGCAAACCAGCGGCTATGCCATGTCCTGATAAAACCGACTCTGAGTACAAACGGATGGACTTTTTGTCCCATATCGTCTCACTTAAGTAGCGGGTAGCCTGCCTGCCGGCAGGCAGGCAAATAGAGAGTAGAGAGATTTTTCTCGCTACTCACTACTCTCTACTCGTTACTTTTTAATATCCAATTCTATCCTAATATGCGCAGTCCTCTTTTTTATGGGGCCAGCCCTGCCAAAAGCCGCTGCTTTAAATCTTTTCCAGGCCGGACCTGGATTACAAATTATCTGGGATATGTAGAGTTGTTCTGCATTAAAACCTTTTGTCTTGGCATTAGCAATGGCGCTCTTTAAAATCTTTATCAAATACTCACAGGGACGCTTATTCAAAGTGGTAAGTATGCTCTGGGCCTTAAGCACAGGCGCGTGGCGAATTAAATCCATAACCTGCCTTACTTTACTTGGAGAAACCCTTAAAAATTTTCCCTGTGCCTTGGCTATCATAGGTATTTTATGTTTTCTCAAGGGCTTTCTTTGCTTTTACGCCGCCGTGTTTACGGAATATACGCGAGGGAGAAAATTCTCCTAATTTGTGCCCGACCATATTCTCAGTAACAAAAACCGGTATATGTTTCCTGCCGTCGTAAACCGCAAAGGTCAAGCCTACAAACTCTGGTATTATAGTTGAACGCCTGGACCAGGTTTTGATAGCCTGCCTGACATTAGAGCGGCTTATCCTCTCTACCTTCTTTAATAATTTCTCTTCTACAAACGGGCCTTTTTTTAGCGAACGAGGCATAATCTGCTCACTTTCTTCTCTTTATAATAAACTTATCCGAATATCTTCTTCCTGGTTTTCTGGTTTTGTATCCCTTGGTGGGCTGACCCCATGGACTCACAGGATGCGGATTACCCTGTCCCGCCTTTCCTTCACCACCGCCATGCGGGTGATCCACTGGATTCATGGCCGAGCCCCTTACTGTGGGTCTTATGCCTAACCAGCGTTTCTTACCAGCCTTGCCCAAACTAAGCGTTTCATGCTCTATGTTGCCAACCTGCCCAACGGTTGCATGGCAATCTAAACTGACTAGCCTCACCTCACCAGAAGGAAGCCTGACATGGGCAAACTCTCCTTCCTTGGCCATAATCTGGGCGCTGGTGCCTGCGCCTCTTACAATCTGGCCGCCTTGACCTTTATTTAATTCTACATTATGTATCATTGTCCCTGATGGGATGTATCTTAAAAGTAAACAATTACCGGCCTTAACCTCAGCCTCCTTTTGATTTGATGAGATAACTGTACCGCCGACATTTAAGCCCATGGGGCTTAGTATGTATCTTTTTTCTTTATTGGGATATTCTGTTAATGCAATCCTTGCAGAACGATTTGGGTCATACTCAATAGCAATAACCTTTGCCGGCACTTCGAATAAATCCCTTTTAAAATCGATAATCCGCAGCATCCGCTTATGCCCGCCGCCGCGATGCCGAACAGTGATACGGCCATAAACATTTCTGCCGCCTGTTTTCTTAAGCGGCATTAACAAAGCTCTCTCCGGCTCGACTTTGGTGATCTCTCTAAAATCAGGCCCGCTCATCCATCGCCTGGAACTGGTTGTAGGTTTAAACTTTATGATACCCATTACGGAGCAACCTCTATCTTCTGTCCTTCTTTTAATGTAACTATCGCCTTTTTAACATCCGGGGTTCTGCCCAACTGGTATCTCACCTTCTTCAATTTGCCTCTTGAGATAAATGTATTTACATCCTTCACCTTTACTTTATAAATTTCTTCTATAGCCTGCTTTATCTGAATTTTATTGGCAGAATTCCTGACTAAAAATAAGTATTTGCCGTCCGGTTCATATTGCGTTGCCTTTTCAGTGCGTATTAAAGCCTTAATTATATCGTAAGCACTGGTCATTTTTTGAACCTATCCGTAAGCTTATCTAAGCCATTTTTGGTAATGAGCAACTTTTGGTGGTTCATCACTTCGTAAGTATGGGTATCAGAGGCTAAATTAAAATTCAAAAAATCAATATTACGTAAGGCTAATTTTAAGTTGTTATCTATTTTATCCAGTAATAAAAGGGTTTTTATCTTTGGGCTAATCTTTAAATTAGAAAATATCCGGGATGCCTCTTTTGTCTTCTGTGTATCCAGTGTCAACGCATCCAAAACCATAAAGTTATTTTCTTTTACCTTAGCATTAAGGCTGGACTTCAATGCCAGGCTCTTTATTTTTTTAGGGAGCCTGTAATAAAAGTCTCTGGGGTGCGGCCCAAATATTACGCCGCCATGACGCCACAATGGCGAACGGATAGAGCCGACTCTAGCACGGCCAGTTCCTTTTTGTTTCCAGGGTTTACGGCCCCCGCCGGATACCTCTCCCCTGGTTTTAGTCGCAGCTAAGCCTTTTCTCTGATTGGATCTAAAAGCATTAACTGCCAGATAAATAGCAGCGGTATTTATTGTGCCATCAAATACGGCTCTATCGAGCTTTAAGGAATCTACCTCTTTGCCCTGGGTATTATATATAGGTAACGTTATCGCTTCCATTTTTTAGTTCGCTAGTTCTTTAGTTCGTAAGTTCATAAGTTCAAACATACGAACATGCGAACTTGAGAACTTAAGAACTAAATTTATTTCTTTTTCTTCGCTTTCTTAATAATTACATAACTATTGCGCTTGCCTGGGACAGCGCCCTTGACTAATAACAGATTGTTTTCTGGGTCAGTCTTTACTACCTTTAGATTTTGTAAAGTTACTCTGTGGTTGCCCATGTGCCCTGGCAGATGATGCCCTTTCCAGACTCTTCCGGGAGAGGTGGTTGAGCCGATGGAGCCGACGCGGCGATGAGACGTTGAGCCGCGTGTCTGGGGACCGCCATGCCAATGCCAACGTTTCATACCACCGGCAAAACCCTTGCCTATAGAAGTACCGGTTATATCCACAAAATCTCCTGGCTTAAATAAATCTACCTTGAGCTCCTCGCCCACTTTATATTCTTTTGACGACTCTTTCAAAACTTCTTTAATCACCCTACGGGGAGCAATATTTATTTTTTTAAAATAAACTAACAGGGGTTTTTTGAGGCGCTTTTCAGCAATCTCATCAAACCCTATCTGTATACTCTTTGCCTTTACTGCCAAAATCGGGCAAGGACCAGCCTCGATAGCTGTAACGCCAATCAGTTTGCCGTCCTCGCTAAAAACCTGGGTCATTCCTAATTTTTTGCCAAGTAACCCTACCATGATTCGCTATAGCTCCTAGTTCCGCGGCTTATTTTATCTCCACATCCACTCCTGCGGGTAGATTTAATTTTCTCAAAGAATCTATCGTCTTGGCTGTCGGTTCAAAGATATCGATAAGACGCTTATGGGTAGATAATTCAAACTGCTCGCGCGACTTCTTATCAATAACCGGGGAACGCAGCACCGTATAAATCTCCCTCTTAGTCGGTAGCGGCACTGGCCCGGATATCTTGGCACCTGTGCGCCTGGCAGTCTCTACAATCTCCTCTACTGCCTGATCCAAGAGACGATGGTCGTATGCCTTTAATTTTATACGTATCTTTTGCATTTACCCTCGCTTCGCTCGGGAGTAACCAGTTGCCAGTAACCAGTTACCAGATTCTGGTTTCTGTACTCTGGTTTCTGGTTACTTATGCTATTACTTCTGTAACAACCCCTGCGCCTACCGTATGTCCACCTTCACGGATGGCAAAGCGCGATTCCTTTTCCATGGCAATAGGTGTAATTAGTTCTACTTCCAAGTTGACATTATCGCCAGGCATAACCATTTCCACGCCTTGAGGTAACACAACACTACCAGTAACATCAGTGGTGCGAAAATAGAACTGTGGTCTATAACCTTTAAAGAACGGGGTATGCCTTCCTCCTTCTTCTTTGGTTAAGATGTAAACCTGGGCTTTAAACTTAGTATGTGGAGTAATAGATTTAGGCGCAGCTATAACCATACCACGCTCTATATCGTCCTTCTCTATGCCTCTTAAAAGTAACCCTACGTTATCCCCAGCTTGACCTTCATCGAGAATCTTCCTGAACATTTCAATACCAGTCACCACTGTCTTTCTAACTTCGGGCCTTAATCCCACTAACTCTACTTCATCATTCAACTTAACTTTTCCACGCTCAATCCTTCCTGTACCAACTGTTCCTCTACCCTCAATACTAAAAACGTCTTCCACAGCCATAAGCAATGGCTTATCCATATCCCTTACCGGAAGAGGAATAAACTCATCCACTGCCTTCATTAAATCCAGGATAGGTTTGCAATCAGGACTATTGGGATCCCCTCCTGCCTGGATTGCCTTTAAGGCACTACCTCTGATAATAGGGGTCTTATCGCCTGGAAAACCATATTTTGTAAGCAGGTCTCTTACTTCCATTTCTACAAGGTCAATGAGCTCTTTATCAGAAACTACATCCACCTTGTTTAAGAATACTACCATTGCTGGAACATTAACCTGCCTGGCCAGGAGTATATGCTCTCTGGTCTGAGGCATCGGACCATCTGCTGCAGAAACTACGAGGATTGCACCGTCCATCTGTGCAGCACCAGTGATCATATTCTTGATATAGTCGGCATGACCCGGGCAGTCTATATGGGCATAGTGACGATTATCAGTTTCATACTCTACGTGCGCAACAGAAATAGTGAGTATCTTAGACTCGTCTCTTACTGCACCACCCTTTGCTATATCAGCATACTCTCGGAGTTGAGCCTTGCCTAATTTTGACAATACATATGTAATCGCAGAAGTCAAAAGCGTCTTACCGTGATCAATGTGACCGATGGTTCCGATGTTCACGTGCGGTCTGCTCCTTACAAATTTTTCTTTAGCCATTTTAAAGCACCTCCCTTTATCTAAAAACTTCTCCTGGAACCTGTGCTGGTAAAACCAGCAATAATCTTTTCTGATATATGTGAAGGCACCTCAGCATAAAACGAGGGCTCCATTGTATAGGATGCACGGCCTTGCGTTAAGCTCCTTAAGGCTGTCGCATAATTAAATATTTCGGCTAACGGCACATAAGCTCTAATAACACGGACATTTGCCCGGCTGTTTAGCGATACTATCTTTGCCCGGCGAGAATTTAAATCTCCGATTACCTGCCCCATGTATTCCTCAGGCACAACTATCTCTATATCCATAATCGGCTCTAAGAGAATGCAATTGGCTTTTTTAAGCCCTTCGGAAAAAGCAATCGCCCCTGCCATCTGGAAGCTCATCTCTGAAGAGTCCACTTCATGATACGAGCCGTCTATTAATGTTACATCTATATCGGTAACAGGATAGCTAGCCATGATTCCGCTCTTTGCCGCTGACATAATTCCTTCTTTTACATCTGGGATAAATTCGCGCGGTATAGCCCCGCTCTTAATCTTATCCTTAAAGGTAATACCCAAACCCGGCATCTCCTGAGGTGCCATTTCTATAACCACGTGGCCGTATTGGCCATGGCCTCCGCTCTGCTGGATAAATTTTCCGGTAGAAATAACCTTCTTGGTTATCGTTTCACGGTAAGCTACCTGAGGAGAACCAACTCCTGCCTCTACATTAAATTCTCGTAAAATCCGGTCAATGATTATCTCAAGATGCAATTGCCCCATTCCTAAAATTATAGTTTCTCCTGTCTCCTGGTTATAAACTACACGGAATGAGGGGTCCTCTTCAGTTAGTTTATGTAAGCTCAAGCCTAATTTTTCCTGGTCCTCTTTAGTCTTTGGCTCAATGGCCTGCTGAATTACCGGCTCAGGAAAATGCATTGCTTCTACCAGAATAGGATTGGATTCTAAACAGAGCGTATCTCCGGTCTTTGTTTCTTTCAATCCGACGGCAGCCGCGATATCGCCGGTATGAATCCTGTCAATAACCTCCTGGCGGTTGGCGTGCATCCTCACTAATTTTGTAATACGCTCTTTTGACCTTTTGGATGCGTTATAGACATAATCGCCTGATTTTAAAAGTCCAGAATAAACCCTGATATAATGAATCTTTCCTACATAAGGGTCAGTGGCCACCTTAAAACATAAAGCGCAAAATGGTGCTTTATCCGAAGCAGCAATCTCTTCAAATTCTGAGGTATCTGGATTCCTGCCTCTTATGGGGGGCAGGTCTTGCGGGCTAGGTAGATAATCACAGATACTATCCAGGAGCAGCTGTATGCCTCTGTTTTTTAAAGCTGCGCCGCATAAAACCGGGACAAATTTATTATGTAGAGTTGTCCTGCGTATAACCTCTTTAATCTCTAAGGTACTAATCAATTTAGCATGCACAAAACTATCCATTAGCTTCTCATCTGCCTCTGCAAGCTTCTCCATTAATTTATCGCGTTGCTTGTTAACCTCATCCGTAAAATCTTGCGGCACATCTTTAATTTCAAAATCCATACCCAACTCATCTTTATAAACGATTAGTTTCTTTTCAATCAAGTCAATAATACCTTCCAGACTATCTTGCTGATAATAGGGCAGCTGAATTGCAGCTGCATTTGCCCCTAATTTCTTATACATCTGTTGTATGACACTAAAAAAATCACTACCAACTCTATCCAATTTATTTACAAAGGCAATCCGAGGCACTGCGTAACGGTCAGCCTGGCGCCATACTGTCTCTGACTGTGGCTCAACTCCTCCCACGCCACAAAAGACTACCACTGCACCGTCCAATACCTTTAATGATCTTTCTACTTCTACAGTAAAATCCACATGGCCAGGGGTATCGATAATGTTAATACTAAAATCACCCCACTGGCAGGTAGTGCAGGCTGCAGTTATGGTAATACCTCTTTCCTGCTCCTGAACCATCCAGTCCATAGTAGCGGTGCCTTCATCCACTTCGCCAATTTTATAAGTTTTACCTGTATAATAAAGCATACGCTCAGTGGCCGTCGTCTTGCCCGCATCTATGTGGGCGATAATGCCGATGTTCCTAATTTTATCTAACGCTATTTTCCTATTTAACATTTTTAACTACCATCTAAAGTGCGCAAACGCTTTATTTGCTTCAGCCATCTTGTGGGTATCGTCCCGTTTCTTTATGGCTGAACCTTCGCCTTTATAAGCTGCGATAATCTCTTCAGCTAACTTCTTCTCCATAGACTTGCCTTTTTTGGCTTTGGCAAAGTCCCTTATCCAACGTAAGGCAATAGATGTGCCGCGCTCCTGGCGCACCTCTATTGGCACCTGATAAGTAGCCCCTCCTACCCGGCGGGGCTTAACTTCTAATCTGGGCCTGACATTATCTAATGCCTTGTGAAATATTTTTAAGACATCCGGTTCATTAAGTTGTTTCTTTAATATCTCAAATGCACCGTAGACAATCTTTTCTGCCAGCGATTTCTTGCCTTTAAGCATTGTCATATTTATAAACTTCGCCACAATCTTAGAGTTAAATTTTGGGTCTGGTAAGACTTCTTTTTCTTGAGCTTTTCTTCTTCTCATGCGTAGCTATCCACTCCTCTTTATTTAGGTCTTTTCGCTCCATATTTTGAGCGTGATTTTCTCCTCTGATTAACTCCCACTGCATCTAGTGTCCCCCTGACAATATGGTATCTGACACCAGGCAAATCTTTGACCCGGCCGCCTCTAACCAGGACTATAGAGTGCTCCTGAAGATTATGCCCTTCACCGGGTATATACGAAGTAACTTCTATGCCTGTGGTTAATCTGACCCTGGCAATCTTTCTTAACGCAGAATTAGGTTTTTTAGGCGTCATTGTGCGCACCTGTAGACACACTCCCCTTCTCTGCGGACAGGCCTTTAAAGCTGGTGATTTTGTCTTTTTCTTTTTAGATATCCTGCCTAATCTAATTAACTGGGAAATAGTCGGCATTTGCCCTCGCTTCGCTCGGAAGAAACCAGAGAACAGATTACAGAAAAAGGTTTTTCTGGTTTCTGTATTCTGGTTTCTGGTTACTCTTTCTTTTCTCCTTTTTTACTCTCTGTAAGTTTTACTACTTCAATATCGCGGTGGTCACGAAAACCCGTGCCAGCTGGTATTAAGTGTCCGACAATAACATTTTCTTTCAGACCAAACAACTCATCGCGTTTGCCTGAAGTGGCAGCTTCAGTAAGAACGCGTGTGGTCTCTTGGAAACTGGCTGCTGAAATAAAACTCTCTGTAGTTAAAGAAGCCTTGGTGATACCTAATAGTAAAGGCGTAGCCTGGGCAGGCTTGCCGTCCTTTTTAATTACACGGGCATTTTCTTTTTGGAATTTCCATTTATCCACCTGCTGTGTGGCTAAGAATTCTGTGTCTCCGGGGTCCTCAATCCTTACCTTTTTTAACATCTGCCTAATAATCATCTCGATATGCTTATCATTTATACGCACGCCTTGGAGCCTGTAAACCTCCTGGACTTCATTAACTAAATATTCCTGCAGGACTTTATCGCCGCAGACCCTTAAGATATCCTGTAATACGACAGGTCCGTCGGTTAACTGCTGGCCGGCGATAACCTTGTCTCCTTTATAAACATTGGGGTGCTTACCATGAGGTATAACATATTCTCTCTGCATGCCTGTGGGGGATTTGACAATGATTACACGCTGTTCCTTCTTTGTTTCTCCGAATTCTATAAAACCGTCGATTTCGCTGATTAACGCGGGGTCTTTAGGCCGCCTGGCCTCAAATAATTCTGCTACCCGAGGCAAACCTCCGGTGATATCTCTGGTCTTTACTACCGAACGGGGTATCTTAGCTAAAAGCTCACCGGCATCCACCTTTTGACCATCCTTTACTAAAATATGCGCCCCCACAGGAATAGGATAAATTCCCATAACCTCTTTGGTTTGATTCAAGATTATTATCTGGGGATGGTATTCCTGTTTATGCTCAACCACCACGCGTTCACTTAATTTTGTCACTGGATTTAGTTCTTCTCTAATTGTAACAAGCTGTTTTAAGTCTTCGTATTTTACCTGGCCGCTGACCTCTGTAAGGATTGGCAAGGTATAAGGATCCCAACGCACAAAGGCTACACCCTTAGCTAAATCTTGGCCATCGGCAACGTTGATGAATGCGCCTTGTGGAAGAGGATAGCGTTCCAGCTCTCTACCCTGTTTGTCATTTATACTTATAGAACCATTTCTATTTAAGACCACAAATTCTTTATTCTTGGCATTGACCCTTAAGTTGTGATACTTAATTATTCCTTTATTCTTCGACTTTATAAATGATTGCTCGATGACCCTGGAAGCTGTACCGCCTATATGGAAGGTCCTCATGGTCAGCTGAGTTCCTGGCTCGCCAATGCTCTGCGCAGCAATCACTCCTACTGCCTCGCCTACCTCAACGAGTCGGCCTGTAGCCAGATTCCTGCCGTAACACTTAGTACAAGTGCCCCTGCCTGACTCGCAGGTCAGCACGCTTCGAATACGTATCTTCTCAATGCCCAATTTCTCAATCATCTCTGCCTTCTCTTCGCTGATTTCGCTGCCTGCCTCTAGAATAACTTCATCAGTAATAATATCTACCACATTATCTAACGCCACCCTTCCTACAATACGGTCTTTCAAACTCACCACTACCTCATCGCCTTCAATAATGGCAGAAACGGTAATCCCATTAAGCGTGCCGCAATCCTGTTCGCTAACGATAACTTCCTGAGCAACGTCTACGAGCCGGCGGGTAAGGTATCCTGCGTCTGCAGTCTTTAAGGCTGTATCAGCCAGACCCTTGCGCGCACCGTGGGTTGATATAAAGTACTCCAAGACATTCAATCCTTCTCTAAAGTTAGCAGTGATTGGGCTCTCAATGATTTCACCTGATGGTTTTGCCATAAGACCGCGCATACCTGCTAACTGCTTTACCTGAGCCCTAGAGCCTCGCGCCCCAGAGTCTGCCATCATAAATATGGGATTAAATGGTTCCATTCCCCTAAACAAGAGGTCCTCTACTTTATTGGTGGCATGGGTCCATATATCAATAACCTTTGATTTACGTTCGCTATCAGTGATTATGCCCTGGCGATACTGCCCCTCTACCTTGGCAACCTCTTCCTTTGCTTCCTTCAAAACTTCCAGTTTTTCTTTGGGAATCTGTAAGTCGTCTATACCGATAGAGATTCCGCCCAGGGTCCCAAACTCGAAACCAAACCTTTTAATTTCATCAAGAAGCGTAATTGTAGCGCTATGCCCAAAGCGCTTGTAGCACTCAACCACAATATCGCCAACAGCAATTTTATTTAATTCTTTATTCACAAAACCAAAATCTTTAGGTAAAACTTGATTAAACAGAACCCTGCCCACAGTAGTGGTAATAGTTTGTTTTCCTGATAGAACCTTTTTTTCTTCGAAATCGAAAACTTTATCTACCCTTAATTTTATCCTGGCATGCGTGTCCACTATCTTATCTTCATAGGCGATGATAACCTCTTCGCAATCAGCAAAGCTGCGCTCCGCTCCTTTTACCCCAGGCTTCTCTTTGGTCATATAAGAAGTACCTAAGATAATATCCTGAGTAGGTGTACATATCGGCCTGCCGTCAGCAGGAGAGAATATGTTGTTTATAGAAAGCATAAGGATTTTGGCTTCCAGTTGTGATTCTATAGACAAAGGCACATGCACTGCCATCTGGTCGCCATCAAAATCAGCATTAAAGGCAGTGCAGACTAAAGGATGAATCTTTATGGATTTACCTTCGATTAAAACAGGTTGAAACGCCTGAACCCCTAAGCGATGTAAAGTGGGCGCGCGGTTTAAGAGAACCGGATGGTCCCTGATTACCTCATCCAAAATATCCCAAACCTCAATCTTTCCCCGCTCTACCATTCTGCGTGCGCCTTTTATGGTATGCACAAAACCTTTTTCTCTCAGTTTCTTGATAATAAATGGCTGGAACAACTCTAAGGCCATCTGTTTAGGCAGGCCGCATTCATGGAGTTTAAGCTCTGGCCCGACTACAATAACAGAACGTCCGGAGTAATCTACGCGTTTACCTAAAAGATTCTGTCTGAACCGGCCTTGTTTGCCTTTGAGCATGTCGGAGAGGGACTTCAGCGGTCTGTTATTTGCGCCCATTACAGATTTACCATGCCTACCGTTATCCAGAAGCGCATCAATTGCTTCCTGTAGCATCCGTTTCTCGTTACGGATGATTATCTCGGGGGCGTTTAATTCTATAAGCTTCTTTAGGCGGTTGTTGCGATTAATCACCCGTCGGTATAAATCGTTTAGGTCACTCGTTGCAAATCTTCCCCCATCTAATGGAACTAAGGGTCTTAAATCCGGAGGAATAACCGGCAATATATCCAAAACCATCCATTCAGGCCTATTGCCGGATTTCTTAAAATCTTCAGCGACCTTTAGGGACTTTAAGGCCCTGCGATTATTTAATATATCTTTCGACTTTTCCAAGTCGCGATGCAATTTACGACATAAGGAATCTAAGTCCAGTTCCTTTAATAAGTCCTTGATTGCCTCTGCACCAATCTTGGCCTTAAAATTTGCGCCGTACTTATTTAGTGCCTCTTGGTATTTTTCTTCAGTCAAAAGCTCTTTTTTCTTTAGAGGGGTTGAGCCCGGGTCAACCACCACGTATTCCTCGTAATAAATTATCTTTTCCAGATCTCTTAGGCCAATATCTAATAATGCGCTCATCCGGCTAGGAACAGCCTTAAAAAACCAGATGTGCGTAACTGACGTAGCTAATTCAATATGGCCCATGCGCTCTCGCCTTACTGAAGAACGGTCTACAGTTACTCCGCAGCGGTCACAGGTAATACCTTTAAACTTTATACCTTTATATTTACCGCAATTACATTCCCAATCATGCACTGGACCAAAGATCCGCTCGCAAAACAAACCATCCTTCTCAGGCTTAAGCGTGCGATAATTTACGGTCTCTGCCTTCTTCACCTCTCCGCGAGACCAGGATTTTATCACCTGAGGCGAAGCAATCTTTACAGAAATACTATCGAAGGTAATGACCTCTTCCATAACTTATGTCCTCACTTAGTCTTCTCTGTCCGTATATCCAGACACAACCCCTGTAACTCTTTGATCAAAACATTGAACGACTCAGGAGTCCCATGCGAAAGCCTTTGTTCTCCTTTGACAATTGCCTCGTATATTCGCGTCCTACCTGAGACATCATCGCTTTTTACTGTAAGCATCTCTTGCAAAGTAAATGCTGCACCATATGCCTCCAGGGCCCAGACCTCCATCTCGCCTAACCTCTGACCTCCAAATTGTGCTTTGCCGCCTAAGGGTTGCTGCGTAACCAAAGAATAGGGACCAATAGAGCGGGCATGAATCTTCTCATCTACCAGGTGGATTAATTTCATAATATATAGGTAACCTATAGCTATCCTTTGATCAAAAGGCTCACCTGTGTAGCCATCGAAAAGTGTAATCTTGCCATCTTCAGCGAGACCCGCCTCTTTAAGCATCTCCTTAATCTCATCTTCCTTAGCGCCATCAAATACAGGACAACTTACATATAACCCTAAGGCCTTAACTGCCCAACCCAGGTGGGCCTCTAAAATTTGCCCCACATTCATACGCGAAGGCACGCCCAGCGGATTTAGGACTACCTCTATAGGTGTACCGTCTGGCATATACGGCATATTCTCTTCCGGCATTATTCTAGCTACAACACCTTTGTTTCCGTGTCTACCTGCTAATTTATCGCCTTCTGAGAGCTTGCGCTTTGTCGCAATATAAACTACTACCCTCTTTAAGACGCCAGCTGGCAACTCATCACCCCGCCTTACCTTTTCAATTTCCTGTTCCTCTTCTGCTAATAATTCTTGGAGCTGCTCGTCAAAAGAAGCAGCCAAGATCTTTGCCTCTTCGTTATCGCTAAAATCGAGCTTTTCTACCTTTTTCTTATCCACACCTAAAGTTTGAGCTAAACGGGCAGTTTTCTCTGTCTGTACAAACTCTATTTCCTGTTTATAGTAAGCCTTTAGTTCCCTAATCTTAGCTAATTCTTTACTCTTTTCTTCCTTAGATTTTCTCCCGCGTTCTTTACGTTGGAACACATGCACATCTATCACTATGCCCTCAACACCAGGCGGGGCAATCAAAGATGTATCGCGTACATCTCCGGCCTTCTCCCCAAATATTGCGCGTAAAAGCCTTTCTTCAGGTGAAGGCTCAGAATCTGTCTTGGGAGTAATTTTACCCACTAGCACATCCCCCGGGTTAACTTCAGCGCCAATACTGATTGTACCTGACTCGTCTAAATTCCTTAGGGCCTCTTCACTGATATTAGGTATATCGCGGGTTATCTCTTCGTTTCCCAAGCGCGTCTCAGTTGCCTCAATCTCAAATTCTTCTACATGTATAGAGGTAAAGGTATCTTCCTTAACTAATTTTTCACTGATAAGTATTGCGTCTTCAAAATTATACCCCCGCCAGATCATAAAGGCACATAAGACATTCCTTCCTAAGGCTAGCTCTCCGTTCTTAGTGGCAATGCCATCAGCAATAACTTCACCTTTTTCCACATGCTGGCCTAATTTAACTATTGGCCTCTGATTTAAACAGGTATCAGCATTCGTGCGTAAAAATTTCTTGAGATGATATATCTTTTTACCCACAGTTATGGCAGATGAATCTACTCCGGTTATTTTTCCAGATTCCTCTGCCACGACCAGTGTCCCTGAGTCGCGGGCAACCTTTTCCTCAATCTGTGTTCCCACCAGTGGCGGCTCAGTGATCATCAAAGGCACTGCTTGCCTTTGCATATTTGAACCCATAAGCGCGCGGTTAGCATCGTCATGCTCTAAGAATGGGATCAGGGAGGCTGCTACAGAAACGAGCTGCTTAGGAGAGACATCCATATATTCAACTTGCTTGGCAGGCACTTTTGGAAAGTCATTTTTATAACGGCAGGAAACCTCGCGTTCTACAAAATGTCCGTCTTCGTCTAACGGCACATTAGCCTGAGCAATAACTCTGTCTTCTTCAATATCAGCGGTCAGATACTCAATCTTTTTGGTAGCTCGGCCATCCTCTACCTTTCTGTAAGGCGTCTCAAGAAGCCCCAAAGGATTAACCCTGGCATAAGTACTTAATGAGGCAATTAGGCCGATATTTGGACCCTCGGGTGTCTCAATGGGGCAGACCCTGCCGTAATGGGAAGGGTGAATATCTCTGACCTCAAATCCAGCCCGCTCGCGGGATAGCCCACCTGGACCCAAAGCACTCAACCTTCTCTTATGAGTTAACTCAGCCAGAGGGTTAACCTGATCCATAAATTGCGAGAGTTGACTCCGAGCGAAGAAATCACGCACCTGGTTGGATAATAACTTTGAGTTTATAAGATAGTGGATATTGAGATTATCTGAGTCACCTAACATGCTTAATCTTTCTCTTATCGAACGTTCCAGGCGGCTCAAGCCAATCCTTACCTGATTCTGAACCAGTTCGCCTACTGTCTTTATCCGGCGGTTGCCCAGGTGATCTATATCATCAATCTTACCAACACCTTCTTTAAGTTTAACCAGATACTCTATTACCTTAATCACAGTAGCAGAGTCAAGAATTCTTTTTTCTAAGGAAACATCCATACCTAATTTTCTATTCAAGATGAATCTGCCAGCCCTTTCTAAATCATATCTTGCCGGGTCAAAAAATAATCTATAAAATAGCGCCTCAGCTGCTTCTTTAGTAATCGGCTCAGTTGGCCTCATCTTACGGTAAAAATCTAAATAAGCCTCTTCTTTATTTTTTGTATAATCTTTTTTCAGGGTATTGGTTATTTCCGGATATTCGCGACCAAAGCTGGCAATTATATCGGAGTCTTGGGAAAATCCGAGTATCCTTAAGAGCTGTGTAGCAGGGAAGTTTCTGCGCCTATCAACATAGGCAAGGATAGTCTCTGATAAATCGTATTTAAATTCCAGCCACGCCCCACGGTAGGGAATGATTCTTCCGTAGTATATTGACTTACCTGTAGGATGCTTTTCTTCCTCAAATGAAACGCCGGGTGAACGTTGCAGCTGACTTACCACTACGCGCTCATCACCGTTAATAATAAAGGTTCCGGTTTCAGTCATCAAGGGGAGCTCGCCAAAATAGGCATCCTGCTCTTTGGTTTCACGGGGAGTGGTTAACCTGAACCTGACCTTAAGAGGCGCGGCATAAGTTAAACTCCTCGTTTTAGACTCAGCAATATTATATTTTGGCTTTCCCAGAGAATAACTGATGAACTCTAACTTAATGGAACGGTTGACATTTTCAATTGGAAAAATATCCTCAAAGACCTCCTGTAGCCCTTGACGTTTTCTATCTTGAGCTGAGGTATCCATCTGCAGAAATTCACGGTAAGACTCCAGTTGCACATCTAAGAGATTAGGAAGGTCATAGACATCTTTGAGTTTTGCAAAATTTTTACGTTTAATCATTTCTCCCTCTGCTATTTCAATTCTACTGTAGCGCCGGCTGCTTCTAACTTCTTCTTCAATTCCTGCGCTTCTTCTTTTGTTACGCCTTCTTTAACCGGCTTTGGTGCGCCGTCCACTAAATCCTTAGCTTCTTTTAAGCCCAGGTTAGTCATACTCCTTACTTCTTTTATTACTGCGATTTTATTGGCACCGGTACTGGCTAAGACTACAGTAAAGGTGCTCTTTTCCTCCTGAGCAGCTGCAGCGCCACCAGCAGCTTGAGCTCCAACAGGAGCTGCCGCAATCGGCATATTTGCCTTTACGCCAAACTTCTCCTCCAGGGCCTTGACCAAATCAGCGAGTTCCAAAACAGTCATGCCCTCTATGGACTTAATTAGTCCCTCTAATTTTTCAGCCATTTTTTCCTCCCTCTTTTTTAACTAGATTTATTATCGGTCTTCTTCTGCCTTATCTGGTCCAAACAATAAACAAATTTCGCTAATATTTGGTTTAGCGTAATGACCAATCCGGATATCGACGAATTTAATGCCATGACAACTTGAGTTCTTAAGACCTCCAGAGAAGGAAGGCGTGCCATTGATTCAATATCTTCTTTACCTAGAAGTTTATCTTTTAAAACCCCTCCTTCTAAACCTAAATTCTGGTGCTCCTTTAAGAAATTGTATAAAACACGGCAGGCTCCTATTGGCTCCTCTTTAACAAACACCAGGCCGCAAGGTTCCTGTATCTTCTTAACTAAAAGCTCTAATCCTGAATCCTGCAGCGCACGCTTGGCAACACTATTTTTTACTACCAAGAGAGTAGCATTTGAATCTTTCAAATTCTGTCTCAACGTGCTTAGGTCAGGACTAGATAAACCAGAATATTTTATAACCAGGATGGCGCTTGAATCCTTTAGAATATTTTTTATACGATTCTCTGATGTCTCTTTAATTATTAAACCTATTTTTTTCATTTACGTTTTTTGGCACATCTTGCATACAGCGCTTATCTTGTTTGGAGACAGTCCCCTTATTTTTCCGGTTTAAGCCTTCGTCGGGGACAGTCCCTGCTTGCAACCCTTAGATTGCAATCTTTAGGCCCGGGTTCATTGAGGCTGAAAGCGTAAGACTTTTGATAAACTTGCCTTTTACTGTGGCTGGCTTTGCCTCATTTAAGGCCTCCAGGATCTTAGAGGCGTTATCATACAATTTATCCTCGCCAAAAGAAACCTTGCCAATTGCCAGATGTATACCAGCCTGTTTGTCCACTCGAAATTCAACCTTACCGCGTCTTAAGTCTTCAATTGCCTTTACTATATCATTTGTTACTGTGCCAGTTTTCGGGCTAGGCATAAGTCCGCGCGGTCCTAAAACCTTACCTAATTTGCTTAAATCCTTCATCATCTCAGGCGTAGCAATGCAGTAATCAAAATCTAAGAAACCAGCCGCTACCTTATCTATTAAATCATTTGCGCCTACATAATCAGCATTGGCTTCTCTTGCCAGCCGCTCATGCTCACCCTTACAAAAAACTGCAACCCTTACTTTTTTCCCGGTGCCGGCAGGTAAGACAACAGTGCCTCTAACCATCTGATCTGATTTCTTGGTGTCAACGTTTAAGTTAAAATGTAAATCCACAGAGCCATCAAATTTAGGAGCTGACATCTTCAAAAGTAAAGCAATAGCATCTCTAAGTTGGTAGGTTTTATTTTTATCTAACTCTTTTTCTGATTCTTTATATCTCCTGCTTCGTTCTTTCATCCTTCCACCGCGATGCCCATGCTTCTGGCTGTGCCTTCTATAACCTTGATTGCCTGCTTCAAATCAGAGGTATTTAAATCTCTAGCCTTTTGTTTAGCTATCTCTTCAACCTGCTTCTTGGTTACCTTTCCGATTATTTCTTTACCACTTGTTCCCGATGCCTTAGCTAAATTAGCTGCCCGTTTTAGTAGCACTGAAGAGGGCGGGCTCTTAATAATAAAACTAAATGACCTATCCTCATAGACACTTATGACTACAGGTAAAATTAAACCGTCTTTGCCTTTAGTCTGCTCATTAAATTGTTTGCAGAACTGCATAATATTGACACCGTGTTGACCTAATGCAGGCCCAACAGGCGGTGCAGGATTCGCCTGCGCCCCTGGAACATGCAGCTTAATTTGTGCAGTAACTTTCTTAGCCATACCTATACCTTCTCAACCTGCCAATATTCCAATTCTACTGGTGTTGACCTACCAAAGATTGAAACGCTAACCTTAATTTTTCCCTTTTCAGGATGTATCTCATCGATAGTGCCATTAAAATTCAGGAAAGGCCCTTCTGTTACTCTGACCTGTTCACCTTTTTCAAAAATAATCTTAGGACTGGGTTTTACTTGAGTCTCTTCAGTCCTTTTCAGGATACTATCAACTTCTGTTTGTGGAAGAGGCATGGGTTTTTTCCCTAAGCCTATAAAGCCAGTTACCCCTGGAATTGCTTTAATAAAAAGGTATGTCTTTTCATTCAACTCCATTTCTACGAGTATATAACCAGGGAAAAATTTCCTTTGAGATATCTTCTTTTTTCCAGAGCGGACTTCAGAAACCTGTTCTGTAGGTATAACCACCTTGGTAATAAGCTCCTGCAGTCCGTCTGCATTAACCCTCTTTTCCAGAGACGTCTTTACCTTGTCTTCTGAACCTGTTTGCGTATGTACAACGTACCAGCACTTCACCTAACCCTTCCTTGTTTACATTTTATTTTATTATCCAACATCATCTAAACAATATACTCAGCAATTTTGAAAGAAATACATCTATTATTCCTATAAATATCGCCAAAATAGCTGTTATTACGATGACTACGACCGTTGAGTCCCTTAATTCTTGACGCGTTGACCAGGCAACTTTACCTAATTCTACCTTTACCTCTTTTAGAAAATTTATAGGTTTTTGAATTATATTCATATTAAACCAAACCTTCGCTCCAAATTACGCAGGAGCGGTGAGGATAAGTCCTGCACATTTTTCTGCAGGGGCGGAGGGACTTGAACCCCCAGTCCTGGTTTTGGAGACCAGTGGTTTACCAGTTAACCGACGCCCCTAAAGAAATTTAAAAATGTGCGGGATGCCATTAACCGACGCCCTTATTTAAATGAGCACACAATTTACGGAACGAAGTGAACGTAAATTGTTGTGCGAATTAAATCCTTGACATTTTTTGAAATGTGGCTTGATATCAAAACAAGCCGTAGCTCAAAAAATGTCGAGGATAAGTTCGGGCAAATAAGTTATGTCGCCTACTTGCAGTTGCGGGCTCCATAACTTATGCCCTCACTTATTTTATTTCCTTATGTGGGGTATGCTTTTGACAGAACCTACAGTATTTATTAAGTTCTAATCTGTCCTGCTGCTTTTTTTTATTCTTTGTCGTCGTATAATTTCTATTTTTGCAAACCGTACACTCTAGTGTAATTGTTTCACGCATTTATAAAATTTTTAAAGATCTTATGCATAAGCCCACGACCGGTATCGAACCGGTGACCTCAGGCTTACCATGCATGTGCTCTACCGACTGAGCTACGTGGGCATAGTCTTTTAACCACTCTTGTATAATTTGTCTGAGTTTCATATTATGCACACATACAGTAGCTGTACCATAAGAAGATCTTTACTGACCCGAATAAAAAAACTCCCCCATTTAAGAATTTTAATGAAAAAATTCTTTATACGTTTCTTATGTTTCTATAGACTATAGTAGGAAATCGTAGAAGATGATATGTTAGGGATTTATGTAAATACTAAAGTATATATTAAAAAAACAGATTTGTCAATACTTTTTAACAATTCTACGGGTGGATATAGGCACATCATATCCACTTTTAGCCCCTTCCTTATAGCACGGCTCAAGGAGCGTTTCAAGCCTTATTGGCGGCAGATTAAGCACGCCTTCATCTACCCCCGGGAATCTTTCTCTGA